>Ga0307507_10002105_pt1 | contig 43016 bp, 9 predicted proteins | sample 7_EM_MG_FD_207223 | JGI IMG/M metagenome (GOLD analysis project Ga0307507, IMG submission 207223) | Populus trichocarpa ectomycorrhiza microbial communities from riparian zone in the Pacific Northwest, United States - 7_EM | ecosystem: Host-associated > Plants > Roots > Unclassified | place... | reverse complement strand
GATTTATTTAAAATTAAAAGAAACGAGGTAAGGTATATATATAAGCCCAAATATAAATTTTTAGAAATTATTATTAAGTAGTTGTTGAGATATTGTACTGTGATTTTTGCGATTTTTGGTGGGGTATAGAGGTGGCCCGTTCGGTGATATGGCCCGCTCGCTGATAAAGTACGTTATAAATAATTACAATTTTCCTTATCTCCCTTGGAGCTGTATTTGGAGTATTTACTCTATAAAAGCTCTTATAGCTAATTAACGCACCTACCTGTAAGTTAATCTTCTCTTTTTTTTTATAAAAGACTTAATTATATATTAGTTATTAAGCGCTAAAAAGGAAGCTCCGATATAAGCGTACTTATAGCAATTCTTATTCTTTTTTATATTATAGCGAATATTATTATCTGCACTCTTGGAATTTTAGGCTGTGCTAAGTTAGCAAAACGTTATAGCTCTCTTTTTGTTATTAACATAGTCCCGCTATATCTTAGTAGTAGGGCCAGTCTAATTAGTAATAAAGTCCTTTATTTAAATCTAAGCCAATATAGCCTACTCCACTGCTAGGTAGGCCGCGTTTGCGTAATTTAAGGTCTTATATATAGTTTTATTAACTTCTCAGTAGTTCCTGGTTCCACTTAGGAAATATTAGTTTATTACTCCATACTATACTTACTCTTATACTAAAAGAATACTAGCTTATTTCCGTTATTGCATTACTTAGTAAACTGTCTATATTATATCTCCGGCGCTATACATATAAAGTATTCCTTAAATTATACTTAGTCTCCGCGATTGCGCTTATAGGTATACTATAGGTTTATATTAGGTTAAGGAAGACTTTACTAGTAATTTGTCTCTTAATTAGCTCTATGTTATAGCTTATTTATTATATAATCTGGCTTATCTATTTATGCTTTTAAAACTACGGATCCGGTCTAGCTAATAAAGTTACTATAAAAAAAATTCTATATTAGTTAGACTCTATACAGGCTATATAGGTATTAATTACTCTTAAAAAACTATAGAAAGTCATACCTAGGGAATATATATATCTTATATTACTAGGCATTACTTGCCACTCTAGTGGATTTTTTTAAGCTTATTTATACTTAATTGTATAGTATTTACAAGACCCTAATAAGGCCAGTACCACTATTACCCTCTTAATATAAAGGTGTAAAGGTTTTAGCAATATATTAATAATAATGCCAAGCTAGTTATCTATAATCGTTAATGGCCCGTATAGTTAAATATAGAGTTTGGATAAGTTTAATAAAGTTCTTTTTATTATAAGTAGAGTTAGGATCACCGCTTATCTGCTCTTAGCTAAGCACCTTCTTAAAGCTTATAAAGATCATAGCGCTCGCATACGCAGACTTTTATTAGTATAGTTCTTAGAGACATTAGGTAAAACTTTAATGCCTTACCTAGGTTACTTCTAACCTTCCTTAATAAATTAAGAGGCCTAAGCTAGCCAGTTCCTATATCTCTTGCTTAAGATAAATAGCTAAAGGATTTTTACCGTCGCTTTCTTTGTTCTAAACGCAACGTAAGGGTTAATAGCTAACCTTTAGATAATATTGCCGCTAGCGCGCAATCGCTTATTTAGGATAAATAGATTATTAAATCTACCCTAGTATATTAAAAATAAATAGTTAGCAGAGGCTGGTAATATAGCAATCTCTAGTAAATATGCCTATTTACGGGGGTTTCTTCTCTACTAACATTGCTGTAGTTTGCGGGACTCCTACTTTTAAAAGCGTAGTAAGGAAGGCAGTGCGCTTATGCTAGCAAGATATATATATTTTTAATACTGGATTCCAGCTAGAAGAGATAGCTACGAGTAAATTAATAATAATAAGATATTTTTAAGAAATAGCAGGCTAGATAAGACTAAAACGTATTATATATAGGAAATAATTAAATTGCCTAACAGTAACTAGAAATACTTAGCAATTGTTTAGAAACTGTTAAAGTACTATAAGAGAAAATTCTGTTTCTAAACTATTTAGGCCTAAGCCCACTACATACTATCTATTTAGGGATAAACTCTGCTTCTCTTTCGTTTTTAAAGACTCGCCATCGATCCCCTTTTTACTACTTTTATTAATGGCGTTTTATAGGTTTAATCTAAGGCTTTTTTATATTCCACTCTTATCTACTAAAGCTATAAGTATATTTTTGTCTTTTTTCTCAAGTGCCTCTCTAAGCTCTTAGAACCTTATAATATACTTAATAAACTTACTAAAATTCCTTTTATAATAAGATTGAAGTTTATAGGATATTAGGTTAGCTATAGGCTTTTTAGTAGGCTTCTAGCACAAAACTGCTACTCTATCTATAATGTAAACTAAGTAATAGCTTAAATTCTTATTTCTCTCTATAGCTTTAATACTTGTTAGCCTAGGCTTCTACTCTACCTAGTATTTAAATATACCGTTTTCGGTTACACCTTTCAAAATTTAGTTTGGTCTTCTTAGAAATCTAATAGGCTATTTATCTTTACTTTTATAATCTAAGCTGTTATTAAAAACATCTATAAAGTGGGCTTTATTACTACCTGATTAGCTATTAGTGTAATTAAAAGGTCTATAATTATCCGGCTACCTTACTAGGAGGCATTAAAGAAACGTGCTTAATACTAGTAACTATGTTTACGGGGTTAGACGAGTCTATTATTAGGTAAGAAGATTAATAAGCTAAACTTAAAATATAGGGCTGGCCTTACTATAGCTTTCCGTATAGTCTATTCCTAAAATATATACATCCTTATACTCTTAAGTATTATAGGGATGCAAAATTTCCGTTCTAGATATTTAGGTAGGTAAAGATAGTATTCCTACCTATCTAAAATTAGATAGCTGCGAGTAGTCTTTAACTAGAGAAAGCATGGCTAGTAAAAGCTTAGGGCTAATATAAAAGAATTAAGAATTGTAAGTGCTATAGAGCAAAAAAACTGCATAACACGCCCTTTATACCCTTATAGGACTAACGCTAAAAGTATAGCTGTAATCTAAAAATATTAAACTATATAAGCTGCTTCGCCGCAACACTAAGTTATATTAACAGTTATAGGATAATTTCTTTACCGCCTATAGCTTCTGGGTATTTAGGGGGCTAATACCTCTACCAGCATCTAGTGTCTAAGCCCCTTCTTATAATATTAAATAAATCCCCTATTTAATTCTAAGCGTAAAACTTAACTTAGCTAAATTACTAGCTCTAAATAATAATTAACTATTAGGGCTACCCCTAAACACTAGTATATAGAGTCCCTTATCTAGTTCTAAATGGAGCAGGAACTATATTTCTAAACTTCTTTTTAGTTACAGTAGAGCCGGCTAAATACGCCGTGGCTTTATCTCCTAATTCCTTATTTATACTATATATCTTAGAAACCATAGTATAGCGCTTGGAAAGTGGTATTATTTTTACCCACATTATATGGATTTAGGCAGAAACATCAATTTTAGAGTAACTTACACAATTCCGGTTAATAAATTTATATAAACTTCTCTAGCCACTAAAGCGTGCGGTGTTTATATAAACTTCTTTATATTAATGTTAATAAGAGCTAGAGTATTAAGACTACTTATAATCCAATAAGCAATAACAGCTAAGCACTGCTTATAAAGCTAGATCCTTAGTAATGCCTCCTTTAACCTAAATAGCCACCATTAGATTTAGTCTAGTAGCTTACACTTTTAGGTATAGATAGCATACCAAGCAAGGAGTAATTATAGCCAATAGATATTATACGCTAGCTAAAGGGTAAAGGGGCCACTAATAAACTTCGCCTCGTTTAGGCAATATTAATCTCCCTTTCTAAACTTGGTCTTAGCTTAGTTAAGCAGTAGAGGAAATGTTATAAAGGTAGTATTCACCTTGCCTCTAAATGTCCTTAGATTAAGCTACCTTTTCCCTAGATACTAAGCCTCGCTAAAATATATTTCTTTTCTATGCTCGTTAAATAAGTCCTATTATATATAATGCCTTAGACAAACCTAAATCGGATTACTAATAATTCTTATAAGCCTGCAGGAAGAGATTAGGAGACGATCTATATATACCCTAAATATCCTACCCTAGCTTTATATATTTCCCATCTTATAATTAACTTGCTACTAACTTCTCTAGTAATAATAATCAAGAATAGGAAGAGAATAGTAATAAAGATAGTAATAAAGAGACGGTGGTTTAGAACAACGGTAATAAACTGCGGACTTCTGGCCATACTATTAAAGGATTACGCTAGAGTAACTTAGTAGAAGGGCGAACTAATACTACTAATATTAATAAAACGAACTAGGGTGATAATAACGGATTATTAAGTAACGATGGAGAACTTAGGATTTGGCGTAATTTAGTAGACAAGACTCTATAAGTGTAATGCTATATAGAAGAATAAAGTAGACATTTAATAAGAAATTATAGAACGCTTATAGAACGCCTGGTGGTCTATCTACGTTTTAAAATCCACACTTTTATCTCTTTTAGCTTGACCTCTTCCAAGCTCTATATAATTTATAATAATCTCTTAAGTCTTTTAATATGGGTAGAAGATTTTATTTGCTATATCACTAATAAAGAATAACTAATATATAATAATAACCCTAAACTCTATAAGTTTCTTTCTAAGCTTAAACACTTATATCCCAAGTAAGTGCTTGTCGTATTTAAGGTTAGTAGGCTTATGGATTTATATATTAAAGAGTTAAGGAATAATGTCCAGTATATACTCTTTAGTGCTTATTCTATCTATTGCAATCTACTAAGTAGAATTATATACATCTACTAGTGTGGTAGAAAAGGGTTAGGAGGAAGTGTAATAGGGCTTCTACTTATAGCTAAATTTATAGGGCTTCTTTTATAGGAATTTCTCAAGTTCTTTAAGCCTATAGGATCTATTATATAGGAACTTATCTAGCATGCTAGGTCTATAGGGCTCTTTATACGGAATTAGCTTCTCCTTTATAGTATTAAGGCTATTTTCGTTTTTATATATCTACTATTAGTACTTTCTTAGCACCTACTTTATACCTACACTTACTAGAATAGTTTTCCAATTACTACCCTTTTTCTTTAAAGAAGCTTCTTAAATTAGGGCTTAAAAAACATATCTGCTAATCCCTTTTGTAAGTGACTTAAAAATCGCCTTGCCCTCTATTAAGGGTTTTAATATTATATAATTGGTTAGATACGGAAGACTATTAGAGGTATAACTATTACTATTAATAGAAGTACTTTCTCTGTTGCCCCTATTTTCCTATTCTTAGCTAGAATATAGCTGTCTTTTAATCGTATTTAAGCTTTTTATAATATAATTATAATACTATTGCTCTATATTATGAAGCTTCCGGACTTCTATACGCAAAGAGTATATAACTACAATTTATTTAGTAAGCATATTAACCTTACTTTTCTATAGTACTTGCCTTCTCTATTAAGACTATCTTTATACTGTAATAAGTTAGTTATATCTATTTTAAACCGTGTATAGTAGACCTTATAGCTATAGTGCTGTTTATATAAACGTAGAAAGCGACAAGTTTTATATATCGTTTTTTTTTTAAAAAAGTAATAGCGTTTTATTTACCTAAAATATGATTTCAGGTTTTTAATTTCTACTTTACTAATTTTTACCTAGTTTTAAACTTTAGCTAAAGTTAGTTTTCCGTTTTAAGTTTCTAGTTAGAATCCGGGTTTTCGGTTATTAGTTAAGCGAATTAATAGGCAGTTTACCATAGGGGCTCTTATTGTATATAGCTTTTTTTTAGCACGTAGGCTTGTTTCCTTACAGGCCTATTTCCTATATTAGTAATCGCGCTAATATATTTACGCCCCTCGTGGGCTTAGAGCCCGCGTAGTCTACTTACCTATATAGGAATTTATTACGCACGGCTTGTTTTAGCGTATAGACTTCTTTCCCCTACTAGCGTATACCCTGTATTGACTTGAAGCCCACGTAATCCACTCGCCCCTATAGGAATTTGTCGCGTATAGCTTGTTTTAACGCATAGACTTCTTTTCCCTGCTTATATATGCCCCGTATTGACTAACAATTACGCGATTATATAACCTATGCGGGCTATAAGCCTATAGACGCTACTTTTCTAGTCGGGATAGTTGGGCCTAGGGACTAGGCTTGGCGTTTACAATCTACCACAAAGCTACTATAAGGGCTTTTTGCCCCTGCGGGAATGGAATTAATTATTTAATAACCACTCCTCTATTTCTACAATACTAGGGAAATTATCTATTCCCTATCTTGCCCTAACCCCTTAATTTAAAAAATAGGTCTATTAAGACAACTATATTATAATATTTAAATAAGTCTTCTAGCAGTTTAAAGCCCTAACTAATATATAGTTTAGGGTAAACCTCTTAGTACCTCTCTATAGTAACGCCGCTAAATCCTGCTAATAGAGAGTGCAAGGTTTAACTCTAGTAAATCACCTAGCGTTAAATACTAGCGGGTCTAGAGCACACTAAAAATACTTAAGCTATAGCTTAAGTAGCGAAAATAGAAGGTTGGTAAGGAATAAATGGCACTACTAGCGCTTTAAATAAAGACTAATAATGTTATTATTTGTGACTGGTTATATAGTTCGGTTAAAATATATCCTATTAGCGAGTTTAAATGTCGCTTTAGTTAGCAAGTAGGATTGGAAGAGAACGCCATTTAATATAATATTAGCGGCTATCTTAGCGTGCCTTATAGTCTACACTGCAGCTAAATAAGGTTGCATACTACTTGTATATTATTATATATTTTAAGCGCCCAAGACTATAAAGTAGGGGAGAAATATAGAGACCCTAGATTTTAGCGCCAAAGAGGTATAATCTAAGTATTTAAAACGCTAGGGTTAATTAAACTGCATTGTTATAAGGGTTTTAGCCTAGTAAAAGCCATAGTCAGACATGCCAATTAAGTGATATATTTTTTAATTCGAGCCTATAAATAAATGTAATATTATTAGAAATCGGTCATTATTAGCTGCTGCGTGTAGTATAGTTCTATTTAAAATTAATTAAAAGCTAGAATTTCTTTGCCTTAGAACCTCCCTATACTTAAGAGTAACTTATATAGATTGGCTATATTCGTCTTAGATAAGCAAGGATTTTATAAATTCTCCCTTTATTAACCCTATTTGCTTTACTTAAGTTGTAGCTAATATAGATTATACCTAGAGCCTTCCTAAACCTATTATTGAACCTAATATATATTGCTATTAGATATGTCTCTACACTTATATGCTTAAAGAAGAGCTTGTTAGAGATCGTGTCACTATTACATCTCTATAAAATAAGCAGTTAAGAACCAAGTTATAGCTTTAAGACTTTTAGCTATAAACTTAGCGTAAACTTAAAATTATTAAGAGGAAGCTTAACGAAAACGATAGGGTTGTTAAACGCACGAAACTTGCCATAGAGAGACTAGGATAAGCGATAGAGCGAATCACTATAAAACAGGAGTGGAAGAAAGAGGACGATGCTTTAAAAGCCCTTATAAGCCTTAAATTAGCTCTATTAGAGTATCCTCTAGTACTAGAGTTAATAGGAGTAGACGGTTAGACTCTTTTATATCTTTACTAGTCACAAACTAATCTTGCATTAAAGTACGATTTTATAACAGAAGAGAGAAATACTAGAATACTCCCTAGTTATCCACTCCGTAATAGTGTTATCTTTAATTCTGGAACCACTATACACGCTATTAACAATTAATTAAGATTTATTGACAAGCTCCGGCTAAGTAATGACTTTATATACACCAAAACGGGCCTAGATTTAATTAAGGACTTTAGAACTACTAAAATCATAATTTAGATACTAGACGGAACTAGGAGAATCTAGCTTAAGAAGTATATACCAAACTTTCATATAAGCTTAGTCTGTATTTAAAAGTTTAATAAATATAGAGTTTTTTAGGACAATAAAAACAACTTACTATCCTATAGCGATTGATAGATGTATACCTATTGCGGTTGGTACAGCAATTAGTTAACCCTTAAATATCATAAGCTTAAGCCAAGGGCCCTTAGGGAAGAGCTAGTAAAGAAGCTTAGAAGAGGAAGTATTAACCTAAATTAGGTTTGCTTACTACTGTCTTACTACTATTTTTATTACCTACTACCCTATAACCTACCGCCCTGCTGCTTACTACCCTATAACTTACTATCTATTTCTATTCCTTATACCTTCCTTATATATATATAGAGGCCCTAGAGCCACGTTTAATAGATAGAGTTATTAATTTTTTATTTCTTGATTTTACGATTGATAGGAAGAATTAAGGTTAATTAGACACCTATATCCAGTATAGCTACGGACGGTTTAACAAAAGCTCTACCGTATTAAAAGAATAAGGTATTCGTTCGCTAATTAAATCTAGTTAATATTAAGGAAAGGATTAAATCTGGGTGACGTTTAATTGAGGAGAGTTCTTAGGGGTATATTTAACTCAACACCAAATTAATATTGCGACTTTTTATACCTTTTTTACAATAACTTAAAAGGCTCTGCGCAGCTAGGGGGTGTATCGACCTACGAAACTTTAGACATTGTATTAGTCCTTAATTAAACAACTAACGTATAAAGCTCTAACTAATTAACTAAATACGTTATAGATTAGACGAAGCCGATAACGACTTTTTAATATATATATAGAGGCTCTAGAGCCACGTTTAATATAGTAGAGTTCTTATTCTTAATCTAACCGTTTAATAAATACTGCTTATATTTTAAATAAAATTTGCAAATAAACGTTTAATCTATGGCTTAGGATGTAGATTTAAAACAATTTTTAGATAACTAGATTCTAAAGTTAATGCAGTAAATATATAATAAATGCTTAAATAAGACGGTAACAATCTGTCAGCATATCTAATTTTAATTCCTCCTTGTACTTCTAGTAGCTATTATAAATAAACCAGTATCTAAGACGTATTATATTATCTAAATATCTACGCAAGTTATATATATCTCCTGCTTTCCATTTAGCAAAACTAGTAGATTTGGTGACGTAGGATAATCCTAAACCCAGTATAGTATATATATACTACCATAAACAAGGTCCTGGGGCAGCTTGACTTAAGTGCTATACCACAAATTATCACCCTTAAAGTCCTTATATTGTTACTGCAGTAGGTTCTAACGGCAGAGAGACTTAGGACCGCTGTTTATCTAATAGCAGCTGCCATTATCAAAAGGTGCTTATATAAGAAGGCGCCTACAACTATCCCCTCTAGTTCCGTTACTATTCCACACCTAATAAATTGCTAGTAGTAAGTTAGAAGGAGAAGGAACTGCTATTCTATAAACGGAAACTTCTTCAGAAGAGGCCTTACCTAGGGTTTAATTTAGTAGGGTAACGTGGCCATTTTTTTAATATATTAGCAGTATAGTATCTCCTGTTAGTGCAGATAACATAAAACTCCCTAATGTTTAGTTGTAATTTATCTGAGTTTGTTTATATGTAAGGTCTATAGGTAAAAGAGTATTACCATTACGGCTATTAGGAGGTAGGAAATAGGTTATATAGGCGTCTTTATTAAAGAAAGGCGAGATACAGAGAACTTAAGATTAGTGTTAGCAAGGCTAATACTTCTAGCGTGCAGTATAGTTTACTATTTCCTTAAGGAAAACCAGGAGATCCTTTTAGGACGCTATAATTATCTAAAATTAATATCTGCTTTACCTAAGTATAAGCAAAACACCAGTGTAAGAGATAGAGAAGATAGATTAAAGGAGAAACTTAAAGGAGATAGAATATTTTTGCGTTTTATTTCTGGTGTAAAGGTAGGAGAATATAATTTTATATTCTTAAATGCTATAAAACAATATTTTTAGTAGCAATTTGTTCTATATCCAGTATTACTAATTTTAGAAACCTAAAACGGGAAACCTAAAACGGGAAACGGGAAGTAAGAAATAGGAAGCGAGAAATAGGAATATAAAACTTAAATTATAAAATAGAAATATTAAAAAGACTAAATAGAAATATTAAAATAATTTTCTGATTTTAAGTTTTAACTTCAACGGTCTATTAGGGATGGCGTATAGTTAAAAGGTATAATTGCTGGCTACTAAGGATCGCAATACACGTTATACTAATTATAACCTTAATCTTTCTTATAAAAACTCGTAAAGGCTAGTACTACGCCTTAAAAAAACTCTATAAAACTCTAGAAGCTCTTATCTTAGTAAGTAACCCTATAATAAATCTAGTAATATAAGCTAATAGAGTAGATATAGATAAGAAGAGTTCTAGCATTTCTAATTTCCCTTACCCTAGTAGCATAAGCGGTATAGTCGCCGCGGGGATTACTATAATCACCGCCATTATTTTAATAGCACTAGTCCTGTTTCTAATTATGCGGCGTTAATAAAAGTATCGGCTTCGGGATGCGGTTTAAAATATAGTTAGGGACGTAGGGCTTAGGGAAAAACGGGAGAGGGTAAATAGGGTAACTAGATTACCTTAACGCATATTATTTTCTAAAGAAGAGCGCTTTTAGGTATTCTAGTCCTAAACCTATAGCTATAAAATTAAATAGATGTTTTTTAATATTGTAATTCGGAATATCTTGGTGTCAAACGTTAAGGTCACTGTTAAGTACTACCTTATGACTTACACCCTGTTTCTTGATATTGTATATTTTACTATCTATTTCTATTACCTATCTATTACCTATTACTAACTGAGTAGCAATATTGACCTAGTGGCGATTGAGTAATAGTTACCAAATCGTCGTCGGCGTCTCTGTTAGTCTTTTATCCCTACCTTATATATATAGAGAGCTTCTAGAGCTAGCTTTAATTAATAGAGTTTTTATAAATAACTTGTCTGTCTAACACTTAGATATAATTAATAGCAAGTATTATACAAAACCGTTTGTGTAGCTACTATAGTATACCTAACTTGTAAGTCTGTATATGTGCTTATATATATAATAGGTATCGTTTCTTAAAAAAGTAAGGATAAAGCGCTCTTCCTTCTTTACTACTACTAAGAAAGAAAGAAATAGAAGAGATTACAATTAATAAACTCTGATTAAGTCATCCTAATTGCGAAGTCTTAAGCTAATAAGAATCCCTAGCTTAGCCGTACTATCGCTTTCTATGGCTAGCGCTTTATTGCCTTATTAATGTTAAATTTGCTTTTACTAACCCCTGCCCTTCGTCTTTCCGCTAAGTAAGAATTACTAGAAATAGACCCCTAAGCTAAAAAGGCGGCAGTATCCAAAATAAGAATATATAGACACTCGGATACCGCTTAGCGCCTAACGGGCCCTTGTTTCCAATTGCTGCTTAAGAGGTACTATAGTATTGCGTTAAGCGTACAGCCGCGTATAGTCATACTTTTTGCTATATATCCAACAGCGACTATAAAAAGACTTTTTGTTGCATTTCGTTTTCGCCTTCCAGCAATTAAAATATAGTAATTAATGCTCGACTTCGGGACCTTCTAGAGTAGGTTTAACGTAAATTAAAGTTTCTCTATTATAAGTAGCCCTAGTAGCCGCTAGTGGGGTAAGCTAATTTAACTAAAGTTGCTCTTCTATATCCTAGAACTGTGTGTCTAATAGAATCTAATTTTAGGTAACTTGCTCAGCCCTTATAAAGTTTAAAGTGGTATTATTATAGCAATTATTAGAAGTCGTTAAGGTATGTTGCCATATAGATAATTAAGGCTCCAGATGCGTTGTAAGAAAGTGCCTATAATTTATCTCTGTCTTTAGAATGACCATTAACGTTTCTTTATTAGATTAGTATAGATATTGCGAACTAAAGGTCTCTATCTAGTCCTTAGAGACGCTACTAATTGCTAGCAAGGCCTAGAGTTGCTCGTTCTCTCATTATATAGTACTTTGCATTTCCTAAAAGGCTTTTATATTCTAAGCCATAATATTATAAGGGCGCGAAGAGGCTTTAGGGAAGATTTAAAGGAATAATATAAATTCTATCTAAATCTAAGGGTATATAGTTCTTGCAGAGTACAAGACGTTGCGTAAAGAAGAGAAGGGAATAATAAGAGAATTATATAATTAAATATTTAGGGGCTTGGTGGTTAATGCGTGCGCATATACGCACGCGGTCTTTAACGGATTTTGGTAGAATTTAGTTAAAGCTTTAGAATTTATCTGTTAAGTGTTTTACTAAGACATTCCTATTATAATTAGTCTAGTCCTATTATAGTACCCCTCCCCTTTAGCCGAAGGTTTAAAATAATTTAACTTAGTTAAGAATTTATAATTTTATTGCGGGTTATATTTTAATGCTAGGTAGTAGTCTTAGTAAGGCAAATCTAACTAATTAAATAACTTTAACTGGTGGTTAAAGTTCCTTAATATCTTGCGTATTACATAACCGTGTTATAAATATTATAATACTTTTTAAGTTCTTTTTAAATTTAAGTTTCCTACTATTATATTTCGTGTATTTATATTAGGTGGTAGTTATTTACCTTTATATTGTGTCCATCTAGCTAAAGTAGGCTGCAAAGGATAGTCTTTATAGAATTCTTTTACTAGGGAAGGTATGTCGGCCTTAATCTATTTATAGGTTTCCTAGGTTTATATTTTATATCCTTTCTACTTAATAAGAAGTTTAAATTATTTAGATTATATTTTCCATTATATATTATTAATTAAGTTAATAAAGTAAGAACTATTACCATTATTAACAATTATAGGAAGTAGTAGTGGCACTTTACAAGTTATAGGATTATCTTTTAAGGGTTGCAGTAAGCTTACGTAAAATATTAAGTATATTTTTATCTTAGTTGGCAGTTTAAGCTTATAGGCGTATAGGCTTAGTTTCTTCTTAATTTAGTATAGGCCTATAAACTTCTAATTAAGTTTCTTTAAGGGCCATTAAGTCTTTAGGTTTTATATTTTTAGGTAAACTATATTACCTTCCTTAAAGTCCTATATAGGGGCTTGTTCTTTATTTATATACTATTCCTATAACGTTTAAGTATACATTAATTTACTTTATAATAGTTCCGTTAACTGCTTTATTTAATTAGTAAAGTTATATATATTAATTAACTAGATCTATTTAATCGTGGGTCCTATTATATTAATATTAGGTTATAGCTTAAATCTAAGTTAAGGGTCTTGTCCATAGGTCGCGTAAAATAGTATTACGCCTATTAATACGTTTATTATATTATTCGCAGTAAACTTAGCTAAAGGCAGCTATTTTTCCCAGTTATCTTATAGGTAAGAGCAGTATATTTATAGGTATTATTCTATAATCGCGTTTGCAATTTTAGTTTAACTATCTATCTCTAGATAAAATGCAGTTAAGAGTTATATTTAAATGCTTAATTATTTATATAGAGCTTACTAAAAGTCTAAAATAAACTAGCTTTTATAGTTAGATATTATTAAGTTAAGAAGTCTGTATAGCTTAAAGACGTGCTTAACAAAACATTTGGCTACTAATATTATATTAATTAAGTCCATAGGAATTATATATTATATTTTTATAAGGCGGTTAATAACTACTATAATATTTATAAACCTATTACTGTTAGGCAAATTAACTATAAAGTTAATTAAGATATTGCACTATCTTTATATTGGAATTAGTAGCGGTTAAAGTACTCCTTGCTTCTTTATATAAGAGGTCTTTCTATACACGCATATCCTATATACTTAAATGTATTTTTATACGTAGTTGTATATTATAGGCCAGTAGTATACTCGTTAAATAATTTTATAAGTCTTTACATGGCTAGGATGCCCTATTATAGGGGAGTTATATATAAATTTAAGTATTTTAAATTATAAAGGTTTAGAGTTCGGAACTACCATCTTCTATTAATATATAACTAATTATTTTAAATTTTGTATTTAGTAAGTGTAATATCCTTATACTATTATTTTCCTATTTAAATTGCTTTTATTATATATCTATTATCCATATATTATCCATATATTTATATTCTATTAGCTTATTAATTTCTATTTCCTATTTATTAACTTCTAATTTATTACTATTAAGTTCCATATCTAGGAATATAGGATGTAGTTTTTTAAAATGCTTAGGAGGCAATAAGATCTATAATTAATTTATAATCTAGTTATCTAAAGCGTTTATAGGTAGGTCCTATAATTATTATATTAATATATTAGGCTTCTAACTAAGTTTACCTAGTTAGTATATAATCTTAAAGTTAAATTATAACAAATATTCGGCCTAATGGATTTAGAGCTATATTAATTGCCTTATAGTTATAAAGTACTACAGGTTCTTATAGTCCGTTAATATATATATTAAAAATAACAATCCTTTAAGCTTGGGACGCTATTATTTAAAGCATCTAATAATTATAAGTAGTTCCTTATTATATATCTTATAGTTTAATTTAGTAAGGGTAAGTTTCTAGAAGAGAAAGGCTACTAGATATAGCTTGCCGTTCTTATTATATTATAATAATACTCCCCCTAGCGCATAATTAGATAAATCTATTTTAATAATATATTTAAGGTTAGGGTTAAAGTAAATAAAAATTAGAGTAGTTATAAAGCAATATTTTAAGTTATCCCCCAACCGGCTCCAGCAGACCTCAGTGACATCACGGGTGAAACACCGGTGACTCGCCTGCGGGTCGACAGCGACATGACAACAGAGGAAATGGCCAGAACTATTAGCCGCCTTTTAAACAATACAGCACCAGGACCAGATGGAATTCTAAATAAGGCCTTAAAAACCTGTGGACCACTTATAGCACCTTAGCTTGCAGATATAGCCAAAGCATGCTTTGCTATAGGCTACTACCCGCGACTTAGAAGATCTATGACGACGGTTGTCCTATAAAAAGAAGGCAAAGTAGATTACTTAATCCCAGGAAGCTACCGCCCTATTGCCTTAGAAAACACCCTTAGCAAAATCTTAGAAAGGGTAATAGCGGACCGTATAGTAGATACGGCTGAGGAACACGCCCTATTACCACAAAGTTAAATGGGGGCAAGAAAGAACCGCTTAATACTATTAGCACTTACGCTACTTGCTACCACCATCAAGTCTGCATAGGCAATGTGAAGGGACTTTATAGTATCAATACTTAGCTTAGATATTAGTAGTGCCTATAATAATATACCCTATAAGCGCCTCCTATATATTTTTAGGGCAAAGGGCTTTCTAGAATGGATTATACAATTTATTTAAGGGTTTATAGGCTAGAAAGAAATATTACTAGTCTTTAGCGGATACCAGAGCCCCCCTATTATAGTCGTAATAGAAATACTATAAGGATTACCCCTCTCGCCTATACTCTTCCTTTTCTTTGTAAGCAACCTACTCGACTTCTTTAAGGAAGGGGCGACCTAGGGGATAGGCTTTATTAACAATATAAACCTAATTATATACGGCCTAACAGCCGCAGAGAATTGCAGAATACTAGAGAAAGCCTATAATACCTATATAGAATGGGCAAGATAACACGGAGTCCAATTCTTACTAAAGAAATACCAGCTAATCCACTTTATAAGAAAACGCAACCAATCTGTAGATCTCTAGTATGCAATTTATATTCAAGGCTTTAGGGGTTAACCAGTTTACGGCCTAAGGGTATTAGGAGTATGGGTAGACAGTAAGCTCTGGTAGAGCGCATATGCGTCACAAGCGGCCCGTAAGGGCCAAGCATAGTATATTGCAGTGTCTAGGATTGTTAATTCTATATGGGGTCCATGCTTCCAGAGGTCACGCCTACTATATACAGCAGTTGTCCGGCTAACCATAACGTATAGATCTAGTATTTGGGCCATAGGAGAATCTAAGAAAGGCCCCCCTAAATTACTCCTTAAACTACTTTAAAAGGTCTAAATAGCTTATCTCTAGAGTATAATAGGTGGGTATAAGCGAACGGCTATAGTACTGCTTAAGAAGGAAGCTAATATCCCCCCCCTACAATTATATATTAAAGCCGCTGTAATGCAAAGGGTGTAAAGGGAGCGTAACTCTAATGTTATAAAGTATATTAAGACACGCCTAAACAAACTATAGAGTAACCTTAGGGTGCCCTGTAGGAGAACAAACCAACAACCCCAAAGTAGGGAAGATATGTTAGAGAAACAGGTAAAGAAAGCAGAAGAAGAATAGTGCCGTATTAGGTCCCAGGCCCACATAGAGGAGGAAGGGAAACGTATAAGAGATTAGTAAAGACAACAGTAAGAGAGAGAAAGGAGCCAAAGTAGAGCATAAAAGAGCACTGGAAAACCATCTACTGTAATATAATACTGGTTGGACCAATACTGGAGAGGTGTATAGGAGTTAAAGGTATAGAGGCTGTCTTAAGCAAGAGGAACCTAAGCCGTAGCATAGTTAATGCTATAGGGGGTAAATACCTAAGGGCTCTAAAAAGGCCTAACAAAGGTAGAAAACACAATAGCAACACTTTTAAGAATAGGAATAATAGGACTAAAAGATTAGCTCTACTAGGTGGGTGTTCTAGTAGGTAGCCTAAGATGTGAATATGGCTGGCCAAGACAGATACTAAAACACGTAATACTACTATGCCCCCTACGCACCAACTAAGAAGCAATGCTCTTAGTAGCTAGTACAGAGAACTATAATACACTACTCTTAATATAAAAAGGTCTTAAGGCGGTTACCCAGTGGCTTATTAGCCAAAATGTACTAGACCAGTTCCGGGTTATAAAGAAAATGGTAATAAAAGGCAAAGGGGCAAGTACTAGGCGCCCCTTGATGACTCTATAGTAGTAGAGTTAAGTTTGCGATACTAGCGCGTCCGTAGGCTTGTTACGGCAGCAGTGGTTCCCAAGGAGGTTATAAAGTAAGGTAGTAGAGCACTATAGGTGACTCGTAGGCGCCCTATATGCGAGTCCCAAAAGGCGGGGAGATAGATCATGGGGTTTTCTTATTTTCTTAAATAGAGTTTTCTCCCTATATGTAAATAAGGAGTAGTCCGCGTGGGCCCAATAGGGATCCGAATCGGACGTTAAGCAATAAATAATTATAATTATTATATTTTAAGTTATTAAAAGCTTATTTGTATTTAGCGGTCTATTTAAATTTTATTTTCTTTTTTATTAAGTTTACTAGTGGCTAAGTAATTTTTAAAAAGTGGTTAATAAATTATTAGTAGAAGTTTATAAATCCTAGAAATCCTTAAATGTTTTATATATTACTAGGGCTTTCCTAGTTTATAATTATAGTAACTTTCTTAGAGTCTATTTTAATTCTATTATAGGATATAATTAAGCCTAAGTATATAACCTCTAACGCATGGAACTTGCATTTCTTAATATTATATTATAAGCCTATATCTTATAGTTGTTTAAGGACTTGTTACGGGACTCACTCGTTCTCACGTCTCTGCGCGTCTTTGACGTTCTTAACCCGTGCTCACGTTCGTCCTGAGACACCTACGCACGTTCCCCTACAACCCCTATTTATACCTTGTACCTGGCACACGAAGACTCTTCTTCTTTATCCAATGTCTTTGTATCAACCACGCATAGTTACGTGTACGTAGCCTTCTTAATTACTACCTCGTTTAGTGCATTGTATCCCGGCTCGTGCCTACTCCGTAACAGGACTATTCTAATATATTTTTAATATTTAGAAAGTAAGGATAAATAGATTAAGATATTATTAATATACACAGTAATAAATATATTAAGGAATTTATAAAGCGTATTATTAATATATTGCTAAAATATACTAAAACCGTTTTTTACGCTAAATAGCATTACTAGGTATTTAAAGAGTCCCTATTATATATAAAAAGCTGTATACTTCTTATCTCCTTTATATATACAAATTTTATTAAAGGTAGTAACTATATTAAGCTTTATAAAGTACTATACCTTTACTAAACAGTTAAGCTTTTCTTAAATTAGGGGAATTGGATATTAGTTTTAGATTATAATTACGTTTAGAGCTTAATAATTAATATAGAATCTTAAGCCTCCTCCTAGCTTTTTAATAAATAGTATAGGTAAGGCGAATAGAGATTAACTAGGGCAAATAAATCCCTTTTCTAGATACTTGTTAAGGTATTATTATATTATAAGTAGTTCTTCTTATAATATACCATATAGCGGACCAAACTTTAGTATTATATTAGGTTTAAGTTCTATTTTAAAATTATGCTTATCTTAGTATAGGGCTAGTTAGTCTATAAATTATTTTTTAAACTTGTTAATTAGATTATAGTACTCTTTAGGTATAAGAGGTTAAGAATTAATATACTATTTCGGTTCTAGTGCTTTTTTAATATCTTCTATAGTTATAGTAAAGATTTTATAATCTTATCTTTTTGCTAATAAGATAAAGGGCGCGGCTTATATTATACGAATTTTAAAAGGTTTTAACATAATATCTTCGCATTTTTTACTATAATTAGTAGTTATAGCTTTATTATTTTAATTTAAGGCTTATAATAAGGGCAATTTATATTATTTTAAATTTAAATAGTTATATACATATTTGTAGGGTAAATGGGTTTTTAAGTAATAACTTTGGCAGTAGGTTATATAGAACTTTCGTATTTCTTTAACCTAGCTAATTAAAGGGTTGTGTTGTTTTAGCTATCTATATCTAAGTATTATCTTATAATGCTTTAAGGGTGTTATAAATAGGGATATATATTTAAGGTATTTACCTATCCGCAATTTTATAAAAGTATAGTATATTAGTTTGCTGTATATTAAGGGTTTGCTGTTAAAGCCTTATAGGCCTTAGGGCTTATTAAGTTTCTTTAAATTTAGGCATTAAGTTTTTGTATAGTTTATATTAATAAAGCCTATACTAGTAGCTCCGCTGTCTATAAGGATTTATACTTCCTTTTATTTATTAAATATTTAAATTTCGTTAAGTATATTAAGGGAGTTATATTATATATTAGCGCTAAAAGAGCCTAGATACTTATACTCTTCTACTTTTTATCTTAAGGCGTAACTTAGCCTTAGGATGATTCGTTTTCTAAGTTAACTAAAGGTAAGGTGCTTTATAACGTCTAAGTATAATTTATAGAGTGGGTATAATTTAAGAAATGGGAGGAATTATAGTGGACCTTTTTAAAGGGGTAAGTTCGGCAATGCTTTTAAATATATCCTTTTTTACTATATCTAAAGCATTCTCTATTTATAGCTTAAGTTCTTTGTTTATTGGTTCCTAAGGGTGTATAAGATTAGGTGGTATTAAGGTCCATAGGGTTATATATAGGGCTTTTGGGTCTTAGAGAAAGATCACGCCTTAGAGTATATACTAGTTTTATAGAGTTTTAAACGTAAGGTATAGTTAACTTTAGAGAATAAGTCTGTTTATTATATTAAAGGTCTTTATCTATTTATTAACATATTATAGTAAATTTAGATAGGTTTTTTGGCAGTTCTCTACCTACTAACTAGGCTCTAATCTTATCTAAAATAGCTTATTAAAGGGCAGCGACTCTAGCGGCTTTATTCCAATCTAGCTTGCTAATAAGGCTTAAAAATTCCAAAAAGAAGCTAGTAAAGTCTCAGTTCCATTATTATAGGTTTTTAAGTTTAGTAACAGCTATATATTTATAGCTGGCGTTATTATATATTTATTCTAGTAGAGAGATAAAGGTTTTAAAACCAATAAAAGTGCTATTATAGAAGAATAGATCTATAGTTTATATAGCGTCCTTACTTAAATAAGACATTCTATAGCTAACCTTGCTAGCCTTAATAGGGTATTAATTATAGTTTATTAAGAGTTTAAGATGGAGCTTAGTTATAAAGGGATATAGGTTATTTTAGTTTCTATTAAATATTAGAGAATTAGAAAGCCTTTTAGATTTTATAATAGGTACTAGGTTTACTATAGGTGTAGGTTAAGCTACTATTACTAGTTTAGTGTTTGCATTTAATAGGTTAGGTTTAGGTACCGTTATTTTAATCTTATTTATAGGTGTTGCTATTAGGGTCTGTAATATAAATACCTTAATATTATAGAGTTTTTTGCGGAGTGCTTCTATTAATTACTAGTACTAGGCTTCCAGTGCAGCCTACTACTAAGCTAAGGCGTCCATAAAGGACTATTATATTATAGTTAACTGTTTCCTGACTAGGGTTATAATACTTATAGTTATTAAAAGGGATTTAGGTTTATTTGCCATTTTAATAGTAGTTATTTTAATATAATATAATATAAGGGCGCGAAGAGGCTTTAGGGAAGATTTAAAGGAACAATATAAATTCTATCTAAATCTAAGAGTATATAGTTCTTATAGAGTATAAGACATTACGTAAAGAAGAGAAGGGAATAACAAGAGAATTATATAATTAAATATTTAGGGGCTTGGTAGTTAATACGTACGTATATACGTATATAGTCTTTAACGGATTTCGGTAGAATTCGGTTAAAGCTTTAGAATTTATCTGTTAAGTGTTTTACCGAGACATTCCTATTGTAATTGGGCTAGTCCCATTACAAATATTAACCTACTTTTACAGCTTAGCGCAGTTTTAGCACTCTCTTACCTACTATAGTATTATAGTAAAAGCTCTACTATATGGGTTATTCCTAGCGGCTAAAGGTAAGAGTCTTAGCAATAAGTTGGATAAGTAAGTAATAGTAGAAATAGAGGAGTAAAGAAACTAGTAAGCCTATAGAGGGGGATATTAAACCTTAAATACAAGAAGACGCTACTTGCTGTAATACGTTTTATGCTTACACACAAAGTTCCCGCTATGCCGTGGGTGGTAAGAATTGGTAAAGGTTAAGGCCTAATTCGGGGTTGCTAAACGGGGCCGCTATAAGATATGCGGCCACTAGGGACATAAGCGCGCTATAAATATATATAAAGATGCGAAAACAGCATATAACGGCTTACTTTGGCGGTGAGTTCTAAGCATTAGAGGTAGCTATAGTTAGTATTAATGCAAATCTGTAAGGGATATTATTGCGGTCACCTTAGGTTGCCCTTAGGACAACCCCTAGACACCCTTTAGACGTCCGTCGGTCACGTACCAGAGGCACGTGCCTGTAGTATATAGTCTCCACGATCTCTAAGGCCTTACCTTCTTAAGGATTTGTCTCTCTTACTAATCTATTCTATTCTATAATCGTGTCCTTACAGCCCCCTGTCTACAAAGTCCCTTTATATTTAAATCCTTCCTACTCTATTTAGAAGGGTAGCTGGCTCTAAGGACCAGATTGTTTGTTTATATCTTTTGTTTATATTTACCGTCCTCCCTTAAAATCTTATAATAACCTAAATAGAAACTCCATAAACACCTTATAGAAAGCCGTCGCGCTAAGGTAGGAAGGTCTCTCTAATAGTAAGAGATTGCAATAATATAAACCTCTAGGTAAGACGGCCGAACGAGCCCTAATACCTAGATGCACTAAGAGCTTAAAGACTCTTATATACCTACGGTTACCGGCAACGCTAAGGAAAACGTAGATACCCTCTATAATAGTTATAATACTGCTAGAAAGCAACCGGAACCCCTCTAAGCCCACTTAGGCCAATTGGAAGATTAAGCGCTAGAGGTAACCCTAAGATCTTCCCCTAAATTAGAAATGCTAGAGGAATATACTAACGCGCCTAATTAGGGACCCAACTGGAACCCTCCCGGAAGACCACCGGCCTATAATTGGCATAGTAGCGATATATAGACTGCTTATAAGCCAAGCGGGCCTATCCTTTTAGGTAATCTAACCTAACTACTAACTTAAGACTTAAGCCTTATAGGGAAACCTGTATTAGCTACTAGTATTAATACTACCTCTATAGCCAGAGCTTCCCTAGGCCTAAGGTTAGAAAGTTAAGAGCCCTACATTAATTTTCTCTAAGGAGGATATTAGAAAGCTGCTATAAGGCTCTTAGAAGCTATGCGGGAAGGAGCTACTAATAAACATATTAAAAACCTCTAGGGGTAGATCTAGATCTAGCAGAGCTTAATCTAGGCTAGATAAAATCTTTTATAACCTAGCTAAGGCTAAGGGCCTCCTAGGGGCTACCTAGTACCTACCTAAGGAGGTGTAGAAGACTTAGAGAGGTATCTATATAGCAAATAGAAAAAGGATATAGACTAACTGGCTAAGGCCTCTAGTAGTTTAGAACTCCGCTATAGACCTAACGCCTAATAGTTGGACAATTGGGTTTATAAAATAGATAACTTTTTTAAGATGCTAATAATATAAGACAATACTAAAGAGCGTACTTAATGGATTATTAGCAAGATTAAAGATTAATCCCTAAACTAGATCGCACTAAATTAGCTTAATAAAGAGCAAATTACTATATAGCCGCAGCTGTAAACCTTCTTAAAGAAATGGACTTAAGATCTATATATTATACAATATAATAATATAGAACTATTCTGGAATGGGATATAGCTTAACCGCCACAATTTCTGCTAGTTTATAAACTTTGTGGAAATTTATACTTAATTAATGGATCTAGAGCCCTTTAAAAACGAGAACGGTAGCATCCATAAAAAGAAGAAGATTGGATTTATCTAGGCTAGAATTAAGCTAGCAATTTGTGACAAAATAAAGCGCGTGGGAGCCCTATTACGGATTACCATATATATAGATTTTAAACGAGCGGTTCTAAACGCTAAGGATATAGTAAGGAACCAGACCTCTTCCGGTAAGAAGCTAGGGGGTAACTAGAAACGCGGGCACTCTAGTAGTAATATAGGGCAGACCTAAGCTCTAAAGAAGCCATTTTTAAAGAGAAATCTAGAATAGTTAAAGTTAGGGACCTTAAGTAATAGGAAAGACTCCTAGGGCCAACCTAATACCTATCTAGCATCCTTATAGGAACACTTTAAAAAGTTAAAAGAAAACTTCTCTGGAGGAAAACCTAATTAGAAAAATAAGTAGGGTAATAACCGCACCAAAAAAAGAAAAGCTCTAGTTGCGGACCTTTCCTAACTATAACTAGGGCAAGATACAGAAGGAGAGACTCTCTATATTGCTGTTAAGCTAGAAATGGTACTCCCTATAGGCGAGGTATATTAGTTCTAAGTACTGTATAATAGCGGCGCCGAAATTAATCTTATATAATATAATTTGGTAAAAGAGCATAAGCTTATCCTATTGCTAAGGTGGCGGAAACCTATTATAGGGTTCCTAAATAAGTATTGGATTAAACTATATAGTGCTTATAAGCTTACGGTGTTAGTAGCCGACATATATAACCGCACTAAGGTGGTTGGCCTATAACCCTTCTAGGCGGCTAACTTTGTAGGCTATAACCTTATTTTTAGATATCCTTAGCTTGCGGAAGTAGATTTTAAGATATACTTTAAGACAGGAGCCTTTAAATGGTGGAACGATAAAGAATTAGAAGGGTGTATTTTACTAATAAGCTTAAAAGATATCCTAGAAGATGTAGCTCTAGGAGAAATAGTATACACTCTATACCTAAAGGAGTATTAGATCCAACCCCTATTCTATAGCAAGATGGGTATAGAGCCTAGCATAGGTAATAGCCCTTCCGTAATAGATACCCTATAGGGAACTGCTAGATAGGTCGCAGAGACACTATAGGGAGGCGGCGATCTTAAAGATCTTATAAGATACTTCTACCGTTATAGGCTACTCTGGCTTAAGTAATACATAGAGAGTATACTACGACACCTTAAACGCTGTGTTAAAGAGTTCCCTACCCTCTACTAGCTACCGCATAAAACTATTTAATATATAGTGGCAACTATATACAAACAGCCACTATAGCGCGCGACGCTGCCTGTAAGCGTCCTAAGGGACCTCTAGAATCTACCTAACGATAACGCAGAGGACAAACATAACCCCAATTTGTTGAATATCCTAGTAGGCCTAGGGGACTTACTAAGGGTATTTTCAGGTAGGCAAGTAAAAGTCCTTTAGCGGAACTTGGAATATAATTATATAATTAATCTGGAAGAAGGCAAATAACCACTAAACCTTCCTATCTATAACCTCTCTTGTAAAGAGCTTAAGATCCTACAGGAGTACTTTAACGGCTTACTGGAAAAGGGATAGATACGGCCCAGTAAGTTACCAGTAGGCGCGCTAATTCTCTTTATCCTAAAACTAGATAGAATTATAAGGCTATATGTAAACTATTGCGGTCTTAATAAGATTATAATTAAGAACTATTACCTACTACTACTGATTAGTAAAATGCTGGATTGACTATTTAGGGTAAAGATCTTTATAAAGCTAGATCTATAAGACGCCTATTATAGGCTCCGTATTAAAGAAGGGGATAAATAGAAGACCGCTTTTAAGACCTAATATGGCCACTTTAAGTATTTGGTAATGCCCTTTGGGCTAGCTAATACGCCTATAATATTCTAATTATATATTTACAGAGCTTTAGGGGGACTAGTTAACCATATATATATTATCTATTTAGATAATATTCTAATCTACTTAGAAGATAAGGATTAGCACGAGCAACACGTCCGCGAAGTACTGGAATATTTAAATAATTAGGGCCTCCACGCTAAGGCGTTAAAGTATATCTTTAATACTAAGTAGGTCGAGTTCCTGGGGTATATTATAACACCTATAGATGTAGTTATAGACCTAGTACAGGTGCAGACGATCTAAAAGTAGCTGGAGCCAGAGAGCTACTAGGATATTTAAGTATTCCTAGACTTTGCCAATTTCTATAGGCGCTTTATCTATAACTACTTAGACGTCGCCTAATACCTATTTAACTATATTGCTAAAGCTTTCTAAGACCTGGCCTAGGAGGTAAAAAGCTTAAAGGCGGAAAAAAAGAAAACCAAGAAGGGACCAACTAAATGGTATAAACTATGGACATGGCCCAGAAAGGTATAGGAAGCCTTTTAGGAACTATATATAAAGTTTATAGAAGCTCCCCTATTGCGGCATTTTAACCTAGATTAGCCACTAATAATAGTTACTAATATATTAAATTTTGCCTTTATTGGTATCCTACTATAACCTAATAGGCATCTGGATGCTACCTAGCTCTACTAAAGACCGGTAGCATTCTATAGCAGAAAATTCCAAGGACCTAAAGTTAGGTATTATACCCACGATAAGGAACTGCTGGCTATAGTTAACTGCTTTAAATAGTGGCGATACTACCTTAAGCACGTAAGCTATACTACTTGTATACTCTTAGATTATTATAATCTACGCTACTTTATAACTATAAAGGAGCTTATACCTTAATAAGCTAGATAGGTAGAGGAGCTTATATAATTTAACTTTAAGATTAAATATAAGCTAGGGGAAAATAACCCTACTAATAAACCGTCATAACGGCCAGACTATGCTAAAGGCTTTAAAACGGGAGAAGGAAAACAGATAATAGATATCTTACTCCCTATATTGTAGAATAAGCTCTAGGTATGGGATGCTTAAGCACGTATAGCTCTAAGTACTAAGTTTTAGGCGGTGCAAACCCTATTAGCTTCCACTGACGTTCCGGCTGGTACCTAGTCCGTGGCTAATAAGGGTCCAAAGATACCTAGATAAAATGTCCCTAATATAAGTTTGGAACCTAGTAATACACCACCCTTAATTGCTAAGCTATTCCCTTAAACTAAAAGCAAAGCTATAAAGTAATCGGAACCTAGAGCCCTATAAAAACTAAAGGACTTTAACCTTATAGTGGCCTTCCTAATATACGCGCACTAAGAAGTTGCAAGATCTATAGTACCATCTAGTCTTATACTTAAAGCAGTATAAGGCAAAATAGCTTTTACCCAGAAACTATCCAAAAGGTTAATAGATCTTATCTATAAGGTATAATGGAGGAACGCCTCCTATGCTATTTTTAATGCGGAAGTAGACCGGAAACATAATAGAAAGGAAGCTACTAGGTGTTACTATTAGGAACTGGACCTAATGGGCCTACTATATAAATATAGCAAGGTTTAGGTGCTATAAGAAGCAAATCTACAATAGAAGATCCTTATAAGGAATTATAATAATCCTCTAGGCGGCCACTATGGTTAAGCCAAAATAGTAGAATTACTTTAACGCAAATACTACTGGCTAAAGCTTAAGCAGGAAGTAAAGGAGTATATTAGCTACTGTAAGAAGTGTTAAGTATATAAAATCCAAAGGTATAAGCCATGGGGTTTACTTAAATTAGTTCCCCCTACTAGTAAGCCATAGCAATATTATACTATAGACTTTATTACGGATCTCCCGCCCTTAAAAGATGGGTAAGAATAAATATATAATTCAGTCCTGGTACTTATTAATAGGTTTTTAAAGTACGTCTAATACCTTCCTATTAACAAGACGATTAATGTATAAGTGCTTACCAGCCTAATTAAGGAGAAATGCTTTTTTAAAGTAGATTAGCTACACTCTATTATTACTAATAGGGGCAGCGTCTTTATAAGCTAGTACTGGTCAGATCTATGCTTTTATTTAAAGATAGACCACCGCTATAGTATAGCTTTCTATCCGTAGATAGATGGGCAAATAGAACGCCAGAACTAGGAACTGGAGTCTTATCTGCGAATATATTTAAACTACCAGTAAGATAACTGGTGTAAGCTACTTCCGTACACGGAGTACGCTTATAACTTAAAGCAACATTTACTGTATTAGTTTACACCAATCCAGATTGCCTATAGCGTCTGACTATTAGGATTTAATGGTATACCTAATAATTACTAGCTAAGGCCGCATAATTAATTATAGGATCCTACTGGAAAGTTTAAAGACATTTACTGGAGAGTATAAGGATACCTTAAGGAATAGAAGGAGTAATAGAAGTATGTAAAGTAGAGCCTATAAGATACGCAAGAGTAGTAGAAACTTTAGTATAACTATAAACACTAGAATAAGCATTTTGGCGTAGGCGATAAGGTTCTATTACGTTTAACAAATATTAAGACCCGTTAACTATTAAAAAAGCTTAATATAAGATACCTAGGTCCCTTCTAAATTAAGAAATAAATTAGTAAGCTAGCCTACTATTTCTAGCTACCCCTATCTATGGCCTATGTGCATCTAGTATTTTATATAAATCTACTAGAGCTATGGCATAGACTACTACCGGAAAAGAACCTCCGTTTAGGCCTAATTAAATACCTTAAAGTAGTGGGCGAGCGGTATAAGGTTAAAGCTATACTACGCTATAAGTCTGTTAAGAATAAGCTTTAATATAAAGTTAAATGGCTAGGCTAGCCCGCTAAGGACTCTATATAGGAACCAGAGGATTACCTTAATTATTATAAAGATATTCTAAAAGAATATTGGGACTAAGGTCCATAATCTACAAATTGCAGAAAGCGCTTTAATACTATAGTGTTATCGCAACCTATAAAGGGAGCTTGTGGTAGGCTAAGAGAGGCCCTAAAGAGTAAATAGGTTAAATTGGATATGGAACGGACAAGCTCCAGAAACCATAAGGATTAATTAGGGCTACGGCCTAAGGCAGGACAGGTCCTTAGCCTTTTCACGTATATAGCATAGAATTAATAGGATATTTTGCTAGAATTACATTCCTATTTATTAGTCTATATTAGGAATAGTGTTCCTATGCCTTCCTAAATGCCTTATAAGGCCTTCCTGAGCACTAATTAAGATCCTTAAGTGCTACTATATATAAGAACTAATCCTAAATTCTATAAGTCCAAACTATGAATGCCTAATCTAAAAAGCTATTATGCCTTATCTTTAGGAGCAGGATTAGTATCTATTGGCCCTCTAAGCAATAGCTGACGGGAATAAGATCCCTTTATAGGTATATGAGTAGGTATAAAAACAGGGGCAGGATAATAAGGTGTAGATAGAGTAGAGATTCTTAAACGCTTAACACTAATATTAGGTCCAAACCAATACTAATAAAGCTTTTAAGGCGTTAGCTTATAGTTAATAAAGATACGCTTAAGCCCAGAATGAACAGAGACGTTGGCTAGCTAATATAGTCTAGAACTACTAAGACCTTGCTATAGTAACTGTTAGTTACCTATCCGCTAGGTACCCGGAGGGTAACCTACCTAATACCGTATTATATTATGCTCTTTTAAAACTTAACGCGTATACATAAACTCCTTCTTATAGTAGACGGCAACCTTCTTCTTATTACTCCCATCCTTTACCCTATCCTTAGTATACTAACCTTACTCCCTTATTAGGCGTTACTAGCTAGCTTGCTAGGAATTATAGGCGGTATAAATAGCTGTGACATAGTCTTAAATTCAACCTAGACGTTTAGTATTGGCGCTAGAATAAGACAGAGCCCGGGTAATATAGTAGTTAAGGATATTAAAAGAACATTACTACTTAGGCCCAGGCTATTAAAGCTTAAAGTTAGTAATGGAAATCTATTAAGGATAGAAAAGCTTACCTTAACGCAACTGCCGCTCTTGGTACGTATGCATTAATTATAAGGACTAAAGGTATTAGACCTTATACAGTGGGTCTTATTATAAGCATCTAGAATCTTCTTATTAGATTTCTGGTCTTTTAAGGACGTGTATGCAAAGTTATTTAGGCAGAATCAGTACCAGTTGCGGGTTAGTAGAGGCTGGGGTTCCATATACAGTAGCAGGGCCAAAATGCGCTAAGGAATTAGCTTAAAAGAGCAATTAGCAGAAGAACGAAGAGGTATATTAAATTAATAATGGGAAAAAAAGAAATTTTTAATAATATATTAAAGATACGTCTAAAATTGGATGAAGGTTAATAATAGGAAGTAAGGTGTTAAGGAAAAGGAGCAGCTTAATAAGCAAGATGTCTCTATACTTTACCTTCTAATACCCTTCTAGTAAATAGCCACAATCTTGCCGATATAACTCCGTTATAATAGCGCAATTTAGAAGAAAGGAAATACGCGTATATATTATTTAGCTATTACTTTTTTATAAAAACTAATTACGCGGCCGGGGAAGGTAATTAAGACGTTAATTATAGACATATATAGGTTAAAATTATACCTAAATAAGATAAGTCTCTTTAATTAACTGATTAATTACCTAACTATATATAATAGCCTAAGGGCGAATACAGGAGTAATGCGTTAGTAACGTAGGGGATTATAAGAAAGGATTATAAGATTATAGATTATATCCTAATAGTTAAAGACAATGGTGAGCCAAGGCCCCATACGTTAAATCCTATACTAAAAGGTTCTATAGAACCATATTAAAAATACTAAATTATTTATAATACTTATAATTAATTGTAGACTGGTATAAAGGCTTAGAAGTAGAGTTATATAAAAATCCTTAGGTTAGCCTAGGTAGTTACCGGTATACTTTTAGCAGGCTTCTAATAGGTCTCCTAGCAATCCTTACATCTTTTCTCTAGTTATATTTTTTTCTTATTAAGGTTTTTAGGAGTTTAAAGCAGGGGTTAGATAGATAGATAATATATAACGGCATACTAATATCTCTCTAAACCCCTTCTGAGATAAGCCTTTATAATCTCCCTCTACTGTAAGGTAATAGCAATTAGGGGCCAACCGCAAGAAGGGGGGGGGCAATGTAAGGGATATTATTGCGGTCACCTTAGGTTGCCCTTAGGACAACCCCTGGACACCCCTTAGACGTCCGTCAGTTATGTGCCAGAGGTATATACCCGTAGTATATAGTCTCCACAATCCCTAAGGCCTTACCTCCTCAAGGATTTGTCTCTCTTACCAATCTATCCTGTTCCACAATCGTGTCCTTATAGCCCCCTGTCTACAAAGTCCCCTTATAAATCTTTTACTAGGCTATTTACGGACTTAAGAATAGTTCTATCGTAGGGATCCCTACTTATGTTACGTTTTTAGGGCTTTAGCGACGAAAATGTCTTAGTACTTAGAGCGATTCCTTCTATTATTAACTAAAAGTATCCTTTAACCTCGCTAGAGATAGTACTAGGAATACTAATTATATTAACACTTACAAGACCTAATAGAAGGACTTCGTATATTTTGACATTTACACTATTCTGCTATTAGCAGTGCTATAAAACTATAAGCAGGTACGCTTATATAGGTCTAACTTATTATATTCCGTGTTATATTCTGTTTTATTCCCCCCTTACAAGTTATACAGGCTTTATATTTACAATTTGGACATTTTTCTTTTATCTCTATATATGGACCATCTCCGCAATTACACTAGCTCCGTAATTAGGATAAGCTTAGTAATTAGAATAGCTGAACTTATATAATACCATTCTCTATTCCCAGTGTTTAAACAATATACGTATATAGTAGTTATAGGGCTTTTAACTTTCTGACCTTAGGCTTAGGGAAGCTCCAGCTATAGAGGTAGTATTAATACTAGTAGCTAATATAGGTTTCCCTACAAGGCTTAAGTCTTAAGTTAGTAGTTAGGTTAGATTACCTAAAGGGGTAGGCCCACTTAGCTTATAAGTAGTCTATACGCCACCACTATGCTAATTATAGGCTGGTAGTCTTCTAGGAGGGTTCCAGTTAGTTTCCTAATTAGATGCGTTAGTATATTCCTCTAGCATTTCTAATTTAAGGGAAGATCTTAGAGTTGCCTTTAGCGCTTAATCTTCTAATTAGCCTAAGTAGGGCCAGAGGGGTTCCGGCTACTTTTTAGTAGTATTGTAACCGTTATAGAGGGTATCTGCGTTTTCCTTAGCGTTGCTAGTAACCATAGGTATGCAAGAGTCTTTAAGCTCTTAGTGCATCTAGGTATTAGGGCTTATTTAGCCGTCTTGCCTAGAGGTTTATATTATTACAATCTCTTACTATTAGAAGGACCTTCCTGCCTTAGCGCGACGGATTTTTATAAGGTATTTATAGAGTTTCTATTTAGGTTATTGCGGGATTTTAAGGGAAGATAGTAGATATAAATAAAAGATATAAATAAACAATCTGGTCCTTAAAGCTAGCTACCCTTCCAAATAAAGTAGGAAGGATTTAAATGTAAGGGGACTTTATAGATAGGGGACTATAAGGACATAATTATGGAACAGGATAGATTAGTAAGGGAGATAAATCCTTAAGGAGGTAAGGCCTCTAGGATTGTGGAGACTATATACTATAGGCATGTGCCTCTAGTATGTAACCAGCGACTATTTAAGGGGCGTTTGGAGGTTGTTTTAAGGGCAACCTAAGGTGACTGCAATAATATCCCTTATAGACAACTAGTTAGATCTACTGCCTATAATAGACTACATATAGCTTATGCTCCCTTATAATAGTATAAGAATGTCGCTATTTAAGTTACTTTAGGGATATAAGCCACAAATATCCTTTAATTGGGATAGACCTATAGGACCTATAACAGCCCGTAAACGCCTTAGTTATAAAGAGGCCTAGATATTTGCTAAGAGAATATATAGAGCCTAGGAGACTGCCTAAGCAATTATAAAAAAGGTATAAGAGAAGAAAGAGGCCAATATAAACTATTATTATTATAAGGTAGACTTCTATATAGGAGATAAGGTATAGGTGTTAATAAGGAATTAGAAAACCTAAAGGCTAAGCTATCAGCTAAACCACTAAATAGCTAGACCCTATAAGATCCCTAAAAAGGTAGGGCACTCTTTTAAGGTTAAGCTACTAGAGTTAATAAAGATCTACCCTATCTTCTCTTTAGACTAACTATAGAAGGCTATAGACAACCTATTGCCTAGATAGTATAATAATGTCACAGATTAACTTAGCAGTTTATAAATAAGCTTGATTGCTAGCTATTGACTATGCTAAGTATATTGACGCGTGATAGTTTAAGACGTTTGACAAGGAACAGAAACAGGTTTAGGTTAACGGGTCAAGATATAGGGGTTGCGATAGTATGTGCGTAGGTGTTATGGGACAAACGTGCGCGGGTAACTCCCGTGACAAATAACCCCCTACTACTAATTTAGATTGCAGAGAGCAAAGAATAGGAAATTAAAGAGATCTTAGCAGTTAAGAAGGACTATAGTACCTTAAAATACCGTATAAGCTAGGTAGGTTATAATAAAGATTTAGAATGGTACCCTATATCTAATTTTAAGTCTCTCCCTATAAGCTATAAGATTTCTACCTAGCCCACCTAGACCTCTCTAGACTACTACGCAAATTAAATAGCTGGATTAAATACTAGAAAGAGGGGTTAGATAACTATAATAATCTAAATAATAGTAGAGAACTTGGACAAAGCCTAAGGGCAGGCTTTTTTAGGAGGGGGGGGTAATGTAATGGTGCTAGAGCGCGTTACCTGCTATATTGCCATTCTAGGGCAATTTACCGCATTTCTGGGCAATCTGCTAGCACTACTCGTAGAGCTAACCAATTAGGATTTTCCATGCCCGGCATAGAAAATCGCCATTGGCTCGCTTGCCACTAGCGCCTTGGCGACCCCATGTATCTTATTAGCCTTTAATAGTCTTCTTCTCCTTCTTCTCCTTAGCTTAGTATTCTTATATAGCAGCAATCTACAAGCTTTGGTTTAGAAGCATTTGTACGAGCCCGTCACAACAAGAGGCCACTAGTTAATTCCTAGCTGGAGTATATATAATTAAGAGGTCGACAGTAAGAGCCTTAATTACGCCACTTCTATTAGTATGCTTCGCCCACACTATAAGTTAAGTATTAACCTTTTACCACTAAGCTGCGACTTTAACTTCTATTATATTAAACCTAACATCCCGAACGCCTGCGTACTAAGTATTAATTTTAGCTTTAACCAGCCGGAGCTTAATACAAACGCCTTACTCTTAATAATATAGCTCTCTCTTATAAATAGGAAAGACTTAGAGTCGCTAAAGATTATAAAGCTAGAGGCTTATACTAATAAGAGTTTTAGTAAAAGGCGAATCCTTTAGGTATTAAATTACTATATTATAATTGTAGGTAACAAATACACCACCGCTTCTCCTCTCTACATCACTAATCTCACTCTTAAAATGTAGGCAAGGAGGCAGCGGAATTAGCTTCTCCTCGTACTCGCTTGGTGAGAGTAAGCATAAGCAAGCCCTTGGAGGTGAGCGGGAGACTAAAGGTAAGTGAGGAAATATAGGAGCCTGAGGAGCCTGAGGTGAGGAGCTTGAGCAGCTTCTTAAGAGGCCGTGGCTCGACTGGGGGCTAGCCCGACTGGGGGGCCAAGACGTTAATGCCCGCCGTCGTCAGCGAGCCAACAGGGGATTGGCTACACGGATGCACAAGTCCGCAATACTACCCCGCCCCCGGCTTCGGTCTCAGCTACCGCACGTTTAGCCTCACACAGCCAGACTCTACTTCCCTTCACACACCTTCTACTAAATTTGAACCATTTATTCTGCATCCATGGCCTCACCGGTCCGTCTTCTCCGTGACCTCGAAGAGGTTCTTCCGCTGTTCTCCTTGGCCGCCAAATTACACGCCTCCCAAGAGAGCCTGGATGACACAAATCATTCTGAATTTTATACGGAGGTGACGAGCGGTTTTACCCTACTCACCAGATGTCTTTTGTCGCTGAAGGAGAAGTTCGGAGAAAGACACTTCACCCCTCTGGAAGGAAAATGCTGTCGCGCTCTGCAAGACATGATGGCTGCACTGGACGGGTTTGTCCACCAAGACAAGCCGACTTCGCCAAGGGTAAATGTGATTTCCGCCGTATCTTGATGATTGATGGTTAAGCGCTTCATAGCACATTTCTGCTGCAGCATATCCAGGCCTTGAAGATCTGCGGAAACTGTCGGTTTCCGACGCCGTCGCGCGCATTCGATTGCCTCCAGACCGACTGAAGGATGCCAATGATTGCACAGTCATAGCGTCTTGGGTGGACACTCTTCTCAGCTTGGCTTCCGAAACTCCTCCGCCAAAGACCGGAAGAGTTGGTGGGATTCATCAATCCTCCCAAATCCTCCATAATACCATATCACGATGCTGGCAGTGTGACTGTAAGACAAGTCACCAAGGACTGTTGTTCATGGCGAGCCACCGCAGACTCAACGAGGATGAACAATACATACCATTTAATGTGATATTCAACACTTTTAATCCGTCATTGATGACCTCCCGATATTGGCAAGAGAGCAGGATTGATGTTACCATTCCCAGGTAAATTACTTCCTGATTCTGTTTATCAATTTGTCTACTCACTGACCTAGAACTCGCCGTGTTCGATTTGATACAACTAAAGATGTGCAACGGACGCGTTCTCCACTTCGTCGTAGGATTCGGAGCATATGTGCGTCTATCAGAGCTTTAGACAATCAGAAACCATTGCGACAACTTCGCATGCTGGCTGAGGACGATGATATGTGGACAAAACTTCCTGGTCCAACAAAGCTACGCATTGATTGTCCCATGGATACCATATCTCTCGCCGACTTGTTCAGAGACGATGCCCCAACTTTAAGCAGAGAAGCGAAGATCCATCTAGCTGTTCTTCTGGCTTACTCTATGCTAAATCTCCGAAATGGACCTTGGCTTCCGCAACCCTGGGACAACAACAAAATTATCTTCCTTCGATCTGATGAGAAAATCTTGCTGAGGCCGCATGTTCCATACATCCCGTCACCATCGCAGATCATTCTTGATGATACGGGCGATGAACATTATCTAGACTTGGAGAGAAGAGCGCTTGGCATACTGCTACTGGAAATCTTCCTCCAACAATCCGTCGAGAGTCTCTTGGTCCCAGGCGAGAATTTCATTGATACTGATGGCATCGCAGATGCCAAATTCCTGGTTGCCTGTGATGCGCTAGAGCCTGACAAGTACGATTGGGAAGGGTCCGATGATTATGTCTCTGCAATTGAAGCCTGTCTGGACTTTCAAATGAATGCAGATGGATCGGACCCGGATGAGGAAAGCTATAGGATATTTCTTTGTGATCAAGTAATCGAGCCGCTAGAACGAGAACTTTGCGCTAAATGGGACTATACCCTGGAAGAAGTAGATGACATGCTTTTATCATGCCCTAGCTTCAAGCCTTCGGAATTACCTTTCAGATCTAAGAAAGAGGAATCGATGCAGGTAGTTTCTAGCATCCCTACGGAAATCAGGGATGATACGCCAATTCATCGGGATTCAATCGTTCTGGCGTATCCACCACTACAAGAAACTGAAAGTGAACGTTATGAGACAGATTTGTCTCATGGCCACACACCATTTTCCGAACCGGCTTTTCCTTCACCAACCAATCGGGATTTCTCCCTCTACGATGACGAAGACATCAAAACTGACTCGTAAGATTCTACGTTCAGCTTATTAATACATGGCTAATTCCTCGTAGATTAGAAGATGCGCGTAAATGGCTCGAAAAACTCGAAGCTACATTTTCGACGCTTCCAGCCTGTTCACCGAAAATGCGGAAACGTATCAAAATTGCTGTTCTCGATACTGGTATAGATATGACAGACGATTATATCCTCTCTTGCGAGAAAAGGATCAAATTTCAAAGTTTTCTCCCAGAGGATCCAGATGTGAGAGACGAAGATGGCCATGGGACATCGGTCGCCAGTTTGCTTCTGAGAGTCGCCAAAACAGCCAAAATATGTGTCGCTCGCATCACCCGATCACGAAATTTGGAATATAGAGACAGCATTGCAGAAGTGCGTGTTCCTGATCATTTAGCATCTTTCAGCCCGTCAAATGATTGAAGCTGACACCTCATTCCCCACAGGCAATACGACACGCTATAAATGTATGGAAAGTCGACATCATCAACATGTCTTTCGGTTTCCCAGATGTGCTACATGACATCCAAGACGCCATTTCTGATGCTCGCAAAGCCAGAATTGTTACGTTTGCTGCGGCACGCAACGACGGCGGCAACGAAGCTATCGCATTTCCTGCCAACGAGGACGACGTAATTTGCATCAGCTCTACGGATTACCGAGGAAATAAATCCGGCTTTAATCCGTCCCCCGTTGAGGGTCAGAGGCTCAGCATACTAGGCGAGTGCGTACCTGGACGGGGAGGGGCTCCTAAAAGCGGTACTTCGTTCGCGACACCAATCGCAGCCAGCCTTGGCGCAGTCATCATGGGATACATCGATTGCCACCTGTCAGACAAGAAATACACACAGAAAGTACGAACTAGAAGAGGTATGCAAGGAGTTCTAGAATATTTTTCGCAAGAGCGTGACGGCTTCAAATACATCGTGCCTTGGAGGGTGCTCAACCACTCTACCGAACAAAGCCGCATTTCTCATCATATTCTCACAGCTTTGGAGAGCGTTTAGGTCGAGGCTCAGATTCCAGCTATTAGATTCCAGCTATTACCCTCCATTATAACACGATCCCAACATTGTCTACATTGTTCTACTAGTCAGAATCGGTGTCCAGCTTCGGCACGCCAACCAAGCACTCCTCCCCATCCTCCTCATCGAACGCGGAAACGATATCCACATCCGTATGCTCTCCTTCTTCTTCGCCTCCAAGCTCAACAGCAACCCTCTCCTCCATCTCCCTGTCATCAGCGTCAAACATCGCACCTTCGACAAACTCTTTCAACACCGCTCCTTTGCTCCCTATCTTGACCCTCTCCAACTGATACGCAAACGTAATTGGGCCCTCACATGTCCACTTTACTTCCACCTTCTCCTCGCTCTCGTGCTCGGCCCCCGGGCCCATCGTCATCAGAGCCCCCACGCTCGTCAAGTCCAAACTGACTTTGCCGCCAAATCCTCGGCCTTTTCCCCTAGTCGTCGATACAGTCGCGCCCTGCACGGTTTTTAGACCCGTGATGATGTACAACGGGGTATGCTTCCCGGCGGCTTTGAGAAAGTTTTTAACCCTCTCCGTGCTGATCGCCGTCTCGGCAAACGTCGGCGTTGGCACGAAAAAGCTAGTCTGCATGACCTCGAAAGCGTACGAATCCGCGATTGCCTTACTGAACCTGACCTCCCCTTCCGCACCCAGACCAAAGATGTGAAGAAACCTCGCCCAGAGGCCATATGTGTTGGTGTGGTTGTCGGAGAGGACCATTTTGAAGTTCTTCTTGGGCGGTGTCGTATGGATATCTTTGGCATGGATATGAAGGATAGGGGGGGGTGATGTATTGTTCGTAGTGATAGGGTCTTGCGTAGCAGTTTCCGCCGCCACCGCCGCAGCTGAGGCGGCACTGAGGAGGGCACGCTGCGGGGCGGTGGGGTCGGCGATAAGGCTGCCGAGCTGGACGGCCGAGGGGGGGATATCCCACCCGGGGACGAGGAACCAGGTTTTCTTTTGGTTCGCCATTTTTGGTGTTGACGGTTATTCTTGAGTGCAGCGAAATGATATCCAAAATATAGAAGGTAATATGACAAGGATTTAAGTTTTAAACTGGGAGAGAAATTTGTGTGGAAGATGAGAATTTCAGTTTGGGAGACGAGGCTGAAGTTCCAGACGAAGAGGGGCATTGGGCTTCATTTATGCCGTCTCGCTCAGCTGGTTTTGTTGACGCACCAGCCTTGCAGACGAGGATTGTGCTAACCGCTGCCTGTGGCCCAAACCGGAGCTGTTTGCGTATTTTAACGATCGCAGACTATCCTGCTCAAGATTGCCAAATTTGCTGAGATTTGAGTGTCAGGAGCCATTACATATTTTAAGTGAAGCTACTTACACCAGGTTCCAGTTCAGCCTTCCGCAACAAATCTTTTCACATAACTGGCAAAAAATGTGTGACGCGATGCAGACAGAGGATGAAACAATCGCGGACCGGTCTGACGAAGTCCTTCAAGTCCTCGAGTCATGCGCTAGCGGCTTCAGCGGGCGTAGCCGCGATCTGGCTGAAGTACAGCGGAATCGATTCGTCCTCTGGATTAACAACGCAGGCGTCTTCGCGCTGAGCCGCCATGCTTCTCTCGACAATCGTCTACAACAAGCGCCTGAGCTGACGAAAGCCCTGTTGGGTATACTTAGAAACCTGCATGCACAGACTACCCGCGGTACGGAACAACCACCGAATTTCGTTGATCATGATGGATATGCTAACGAAGCACTCATTTGACAGCACGCGACGCAGTCATACCTAAAGCCGATACGAATGTCACTCCGGAGACTACTGTTTCCGAATCGCAGTCCCTTCTCACCCATGATTTGGACCTAGACGAGCTGAGGGAACAATTGCTACGGAAAACAGATGAAACCATCGAATGGCTTCACAGATTCTCCCTGGTAATTCGACAAGGAGGCACCAGAGATCCTCTCTCTAGAGGTCCAAGAGACCCGCTCTCCCGAGTCTCAAAGTTCAAAATCTTCGAAGATTTCGAGGTTTATGAAGGAGAAAAAAAGATCGAACCAGTGAACATTGACTGTTCGTCTGCCGAGCCTATTCACCCAACCATCAGGACCGAATCCTCAAATAGGAACGATGAATGGCTACAAGAGCAATTGAGCGAGGCCATCTCCAATGTCAACAGCCTCGAGGTGTATGAGGGAGGGCAAAAAAAAGTAATACGAGTGGAAATTGGCGGTCTGTTCGACGAGTTTGTCCGCCGTGTCGTCAGGGACCGACTTCCCAAGAACGACGATGGTACAAATGTTGACAGATGGTTGCACGAACGTTTGAGTGTGGCAATCTGTGTGCGTCGCAGGCACTTTCTCTATGTACGGGAGCACCAGCGGAAATTAAATGCCCCCCGACGACCTGCAAGACAGCCAGAAGAGCCGCCTGGCGTCAAGATAAGAACTCCAGTGCCCTCATCATCTAGTTCAAAGCCAATACCGACATCTGAGGTCCGGATGACCATTCCAGAAAACCCTGGCAGTTCAGTTCGCTCCGAAACAAATGCCTCTTTTCAGCCTTTAGATAATGTTGGGTTACAATCTGCGCCACTTCCTGCTCTATCTACAACTTCAAGCCGTTTAATTACACCGATGGAATGCGAAGTACCACCCGCACCACGACTACAAACCGGGAGCAAGGAATATCAATGCCCATACTGTTGTTTGGTATGGCCTGCGGAGGAGTTCACCAATAGAGACAACTGGAAGCGCCACGTCACCCTTGACCTCAGGCCCTATATTTGTCTCTACCAGAATTGTCAATTTCCTGAAGAGCTTTATGCCAGTTTCAGGGACTGGCGTCGACATATGCAGAAGCCACATGACACTGAATGGGTCTGCCCGGTCTACACCAGAATGAAAAGGAAAGCCCAAAGGGATAGCTGTAATACAAACAATGCCACTACAGAAAGGAGAGCGACTGCATGCGGTGTGTCGAACTTTGACAAGCAGCCGTGGTTATTTCATAGCCAAGATGCCCTGGAAGAACACATGAAAGCCATCCATTTGAGCTTATTTAGCGCTTCACAAATATCTGTGTTGGCCAAACGGAGCAAAAGAGCCTCCCGACCTACTTCAGTATGTCCCTTCGGCTGCACCTCATTCTCTAATACGTTCTACCAGCATGTCGCAGCACACCTGCAGGACTTGGCGTTGATGTCGCTGCCCTGGCGTGACGACGTTGCCTCCGACGACAGCGAAGCCGAGAGCGTAATCACTATAGCCAGTCGTAGAGAATCTCAATTAGGGCTCAATGACATAGCGAAGCTGTTAAGCCGATACGAGAGGACCGGAAACATAGGCGACCTTGAGGTCGCGATCTCGAACGCAGAGCAAGCCATCTCTGCCACGCCTAAAGACCATCCTGACCGGGCAGCAATGCCAAGCATCCTTGGGAGCATGCTATCAAGCCGATACGAGAGGACCGGAAACATAGACGACCTTGAGGCCGCGATCTCGAACGCAGAGCAAGCCATCTCTGCCACGCCTGAAGACCATCCTGACCGGGCAGCAATGCTAAGCAACCTTGGGAGCATGCTATCAAGCCGATATGAGCGGACGGGGAACACGGATGACTTGGAAACGGCAATATCGAGAGTAGAGTTGGCCGTCTCTGCCACACCGGAAGACCATCCTGTCCGGGCACGCCCACAGCAGCGCCCTAAACACCTTGGAGACCGTTTGAGAGTTGCAGTAAAGCATTCGCCCCTCTGCAATCGAGACTTTCTGCCGAATTCTACACTACGGGAGCTTGTGACAGCAAAGTCAGTTGATGAAGAACTTGCACGATTGAAATATCTCCGTCGGCGGGTTTCCCAAGGCTGGAGACGGACATCTACAATACGCATCGAGGCCAAAGAAAACCGAGGTATATTCAAACTAAGATCGCGCTCAACCTCTGATCTCCTGAGACAAGAGGCGGAACAAACATACCGCAGAGTATTCGCTATACTGACTTTCATTGATCGGCCGACTTGCATATGGGACTTCGTGGACGAAGGAGTTTGCGACGGAGTCCTTCCTATTCTGCACATGACTCATGGATCGGTTCAGCTGCAAGGCGTTGAGTCTGCCAAGCCTCTCCGATGTTTTCGAAACTGGCCACCTCAAGCAGTATATGAATTCCTCGAGAGCCGGTGGATCGTTCTTGCACCAAGCTTTATTATGGACAGTAAGATAGCCAAGCATCACGTGTTCAAGTCAGAGGACATTCTGCCAATCACTTCCTGGACGATCTCATCAGTAAAGGGAGCATCCGGCCAAGTATACAAGGCCACAATACAGGCAAGCCATCATGCTTTTGACAAGGACGTGGTTGCCGTCAAGCATTTAAATTCAAATGGTGCGGACCCTATCCGGAACCGAGAGGACTTCATGAATGAATCCGGCATTCTCAGAAGCCTCGGGCGATCAAACCACATGAGTCAACATCTCATAGCCCTCCTCGCTACTTTCGAGCGCGGTGGTAAATACAATCTATTATTCCCGTGGGCAGATGGAGATCTCGAAGATTTCTGGAAGCAGGTTTCCCCGCAGCCAGGCATGTCGGCGTGGTTGATCGAGCAATGTCGGGGCTTAGCCGAAGCGATGTCCATCATTCATCGGTATGAGACAACATCAGGCACGATGATGCCACATCAGTTATCCAATTTACAAAGGCCGGCGAGAGAAGAGACGAATGAGTATGGAGCGCTAAGTTTGATTGGTCGCCACGGCGACATCAAGCCAACCAACATTCTATGGTTTCGTCAAGAATCTGGCGACGGTTATGGCATCCTCAAGATTACAGACTTTGGAATCACACGGTTTACCCCCGAGAATATGGCCTCGAAGCGAGCGCAAGGTTTCGTGCCTAATTCGGCCACTTACCGATCACCTGAATGTGACCTAAGCAAACAGATTGGTACGCACTGCGATGTGTGGGCTCTTGGTTGCGTCTTTTTGGTCTTTGTCACCTGGTTTTTCGGCGGTTATGATGAGGTGGAGAAATTTATAAAGAGACGCCAAAGCCCGGACATGTTTTGGGCAGGAGCGAACAGTGATAACTTCTTCACTATCGAATGGGATGCGCAACAAAAGCCTCGAGCTGAAGTTAAACCGGCTGTAACAAAGGTTAGTATCCTAGTGTTGAGTTGTTGAGTATAACTAATGTGTCACTAACAGAAGATTAATAAATTGCGGACTCATATGGGGTGTACTGCGCCCTTTCAAAAGCTGCTCGACCTCATCGAACAGGGCATGGTGATTATCCAAAAAGAACCGGAGAGCATGGTTACGAACTCAATGACCAGCAGTCTTGAAATTCCTAGAGCCCCTCAACCACGGAGAACAAGCGCTGGTAACATCGCGCGGGAGTTGGGATGATTCAACCAAAGAACGAACGCAAATGGTTGTATCTCGGTATTTGCATTTTAGTTTTATGAAATTACACATATTTTCATGGATAAGAAAGAAGGAGGAAGTAGAGGAGCAACGTCAGTAAAGCGGAGCCATTCCCTTCCGCGCGAGATATGTTAAGTATGTGCACCAATGTTGACATACTTATCGCGTTTTCCTTACACGAAACAGGAACTCGATCGGTTTTGCCCGAAGATGGCAAGGTTCATTCCTCTGATAGAGGAGTGGCAGAAAGGGACGGCGAATACACCAACGCTCAAGCTTGCAGAACTGGCATACGCTGTTGCATATTGTAGAACAATGTTTTAGGTTCCAAGCCTTATTCCGATGTGCACAGATAGAGCACTTGTAGTATCTTGACTTGTCAAAATCAAAGGAAAGATAAAGCGCTCTTAAGCCGCAAAGGCCTCGTGAGGCCTGACATGTGGAGGGTTGGCGGACGCACACGAGGCTATGTTCTGGAGGTGTGGTAGTACTGAATGATAATTGGTTGCTATTGCATTGCGAGTTGGATCATACGAGGTTGTCACCAAAAGCGCAAAAAGTCCCCAGCGAGAAGACTCACAAGGTCTTAGGGTTGATCGTGACGGGGCGCATTCCACCGAATTGGGAGTAGTCGTGCGGTAAAGCGTGTAAGGTCCCGTGCCTAGAGGCCAATACAAATTGTACTCTTTCTTTTCTTCTGCCGTGTATTCTAAATCACATGTTCAGTAACATGCGGATAGTTGGTCCCCTAACTAAAATTTTGACCCGAGTTTATAATTTAGAGCTTTATTATATAGACTTTAATTAATATATATAAAGACGAGGTTTTCCAGGGGGAGACCCCCTGGGACCCCCCTATATAGAGCTTTTGCTTAATTTAGAAGTAGTAGTAAGACTAAGGCGCCTTAGTCACCGCTAGGTAAGGATCTACTACAGTAACTAAGGCGCCCTACTTAAACTAGGCTTAAAGGTTATATTGGTCACAAATCTAGTACGTATTTAGACTACGGAGCTTTAATATAGAGCCTTCTACGTAGGATCCGATATAGTAGATTATAATTCTAATTTAAAGCTTTATATACTAAATATTTTTAATGCCTAGTAACTAAATCGCCGTATAGCCGGAATTAAAGTCTACTACCCTAATTTGATTAAATACGTATATAAGAAGAGATATAATAGTATACTAAAACCCCTCTCCCTAATAGGCAGAGGTGGTGCGGCTATAGTAGTAACATCTAATATAATTATTTAACTATGTTATTGCCCACTAGTTCGGATATATAATAACGTAATAGCTTAGCGCCAAGTAATAAGAGGGAGGGAGGTAGGGGAGAGAGGGAAGGAGATTAGGGGTGGCTTAGCTGTTACGGCGCTGGTGGAAAACGGTGGATTGTGGAGTGGATTGTGGCGGATAATCGCAGACAGTTTCTTACTGTTTTAGACAGTCGCAGTCACGTGACCAGACGATCGTATAAAACCTCGAGCGGCGCTACCCTTCTTCTCTTTTCCTTTCTCTAGCTTTGGATCCTCGTTTA
>Ga0307507_10002104_pt1 | contig 43018 bp, 48 predicted proteins | sample 7_EM_MG_FD_207223 | JGI IMG/M metagenome (GOLD analysis project Ga0307507, IMG submission 207223) | Populus trichocarpa ectomycorrhiza microbial communities from riparian zone in the Pacific Northwest, United States - 7_EM | ecosystem: Host-associated > Plants > Roots > Unclassified | place... | reverse complement strand
CGGAAGGAGAAGCCCCACAATATGGGGTGTGAGTATAGTGATTCCTCATACGCCAACTCCGTCTGTGATTGTAGAAGCTTCTCCCGATCAGTTATATTGTTTGCAGGGTGCCCAATTGCCTGGACCTGTGCCCAGCAGGGAGTGGTAGCACTCTCCATAACAGAAGGGGAGTACATTGCACTCACCTCTGCTGCTCAGTCACTCGGTTGGTCACAAAGTCTGCTAGTCAAAATGCGGATAACTGTCAGAAACGGTGACTAAGCAAGGCAGATTCTCACATGACTAATAGTTATTAGTCATTGGTTGGTTATCTTTCACGCTATGAGATCAGTTGACTCATAGGGTTTCACATGACGATGCAATAGCGTGTCATTGGTTTATTGTTATTGGTTGATATTTGACATGACGCCCAATTGTGGTCATGTGGTTTATGTATTTCGCACATGACTGATAGTTATGAGTCATGGGTTTCACACATGCGACCTCGTTAAGGCACATGACTTGTTTTATGAGTTTTGATTGGTTGCGAGGTAGGGCGCCGCTGACTCGGACGAGTCAGCTGATGGATTTCACACTATGACTCACTATGAGTCATGAGTTGCGTGATGCGAGGGTATGAGTCATGCAGGGTTAGGGTTGAGGGAAGAACCCCTATATCAGGGCACCCTCGGGGCAGGAGATTTGGGTTCTTCACACAACCATCTAAGTTCTTTGATACAGGTTACTTTCAATCAAAAAAATCTTTATCAAACTCTATCTCCACGAACCAAGACCCGACGGTCTTATAGAAGCCTAGCAATCGAGTTGCTAGATACCAGTCAAGGGACTTAGCTATCGCAACTGCTATCAGGTAAAGAAGAAGTGATCGTTAGGAAACTATTGGTTACCTGCTGCAAGTATCACCAGAGGGAGAGCGGATTGTAATATTTGGTTGCGTCAACCAGCAGCACCTAACAAAGAGACAAAACTGAGAACAATAACGAAAACAACATCGACCCCCTAGCGGAGATGGTGGACCTTTGATCACTAACAGAAGGACTTGAAAGGGCCTTAACGGAGGAGAGGGCACCGAGACCGACAACACCAGAACCACGATCACCAATTGGATCAGAAGAAACAGAAGAACAAGGAAGGACAAGACGAAACACGATGGCGGCTACAGCAGAAGAAGGAGGGGCTACATCCGCGGACACAACCCCGATCCTAAGCCCGGAACAGATGAGACAGATCATCACATCCCTAAGTGGAGGGACCAGGAATCCCAAAGCCAAAAAACCTGAGGTTTACCGAGGAGAACGAAAGAAACTACGGGGATGGCTAGCCTAACTGATAGTGTACTACAGGACAGTAGGGTGGCAGAACGGACACGATGAGGAAAAAATCCTCTATGCGACAAGCCTCGTAAGGGACGACGCAGGAACGTGGATCACACCCTACGCAGAAGAACGAATCACCCCAGCATGGGACAATTGGGCAGAGTTCAAAGCAGAACTAGAAAAACAATTTGGCGTAATCGAGGCCAAAGGAGAGGCAAGGATCAGACTGAAGAACAGGAAGCAAGGGAAACGATCAGTTACGGAATACTGGAAGGAATTCCGCCTAGTGGCTAGCGAAGCCGAGTTGCACGACTCAAGCGGAGGAGAACTGCTGCTAGGAGGGATGATCGCAGAATTGCAGAACCCATGGGGAGCGAGCAGCGAGGAATACGAAGACCTCGAAACCCTACCCCAATGGGCAATCAGGAAGCAGAGCAAATTGGCAAGGGACAGGCACATCCAAGGATCGCCATCGACAAAAAGCGTCCAACGAGAAACGATCACAACACGAAACCCGGATGGGACATACCGACCCTCAAATAATGGCAATCGGAACTACGGCGACCCTATGGAACTGGATGCGACTCGGCAGCCACCGAGATTCAACATCTCGAGGGAAGAATTCCAAAGGAGGATACCAGAACAACTATGCCTCAAGTGCGCACAACCGGGACACTTAGCCAGGAGTTGCCGGAAAAAAGACGGACCAGAACCATTCAATGCACCAGTCAGGAGTTGGCACCTTGCTAAGAAAACCACCCCCTGGCAAACCAGACCAAAGATTAGGGAAATCGAGGTCGGACAAGAACCCGAACTTTCGGGAAACGACGACTGTCCCTAGTAAGAGATGGTCTGAGTGACAGACCCGAACGAACACCCATCATCATGGAAAATTACTTCGCCTCACTCAACTACACGGAAACACTCGATAACGACAAGGATCATATTATGGTCAAGATATAGCTAGACGGCGAAAAAGAGTCAGTCACTATCCACGCCATGATCGACTCAGGAGCAACAGAAGACTTCATAGACAAAGAAGTCTGCAACAAACAGGTGATCAAGATGATCAAAGCAAAAAGCCCAAGGGAGATATACCTTGCGGACGGAAAACCAAGCGCTAGGGGTCCCGTTACCCATATGACGAAAGTACCTATGGACATTAGTAGCCTTAGGGAATTTGCAACCTTCCAAGTGGCAAATCTCCAAAACCATGAGGTCATCCTCGGGATGCCATGGCTAAGAGAACACAACCCAATGATCGATTGGAACGACAAAAGGATCACATTCAACAGCGAACGATGTACGACTTGGTGTCTCAAAAGCACGCCTGTGGCATATGCGGTAAGCGAAGAAAAAGCCCTGGAAGACAATCTCATCACCAGATTCTCCAAGATCCAGGCCAAGAATGGCCCGACGGCCAGTGACCAGAGCGTCAGAGTTAAGAAGCGTTCCGCTGAGGCCAGCGTGCCTATGAAGGGAACAGCAAGAGCAGCAGGACACGACCTGTACGCAAGTGAAGGACCGACGTTCCTGCCATAGGGCAAGCAGTCATTGGAACGGGAATAGCTATTGGATTACCTCACACCACCTGTGCACGAATTCCACCACGAAGCAGTCTAGCAGTCAAACATCGACTCATGACAAATGCAGGTGTGATAGACTCCGACTACGGAGGAGAAGTGAAGGTGGTCCTAGCCAACCTAGGACACCAACCATATCGAGTGGAAAATGGGGATTGAATCGCACAACTGATGAGCGAAAAATTCGACAACATAGGGCTACAAGAAGTAACTCAGTTAGATGATACTCAGAGAGGGGATCAAGGATTCGGGAGCTCAAACACCACCATGGACCAGAGGGTCACGGGGCAGAAGTCCAAAACACATATAGAGATCAACGAGATATCGGCGAGAGCTTTCGGACAGTTCTACCAACGAGGAGACACAACCGGCATCCTAAGATCAAGCGAGATCGAAGACAAAATTCAATTGGAAGCTATCAACATTAGCACCGAACTGGCGATAAGAAACAAGAAAAACAACGAAGACCAGGACGTGAGAGACACAGTCCCCCAAGAATACCACCACCTGTTGGATGTGTTCGAAAAAGGAGAAAAAACAAGGGTACCACCGCACCAACGAGGCATCGATCAAGGAATCGATCTGGAAGGACGAAAGACAGTACCTATCAAGAAGATATACGCCCTGAGTTACGACCAGCTGCAGGAACTCCACCCATATATCAAACAGAACGAAGATTGTGGATGGATCCGAAGGGTAAGGTCGGGACAGGCCTCACCGATTATGTTTGTCAAGACAAAGGATGGGAAACTGAGACTCTGCGCCCATTATCGGGCGCTCAATGAAGTCATCAACAAGGATCGATACCCGCTACCGCTTATTAACGAAGCATTCGATTGGCTGGGAGGAGCCAAATACTTCACCAAGCTAGATATCAAGGACGCCTACCACAACATTCGATTCAGAGAAGGAGATGAATGGAAAAAAACCTTTTCAACAAAACTAGGGACTTATGAATACCGAGTCATGCCATTTGGACTATGCAACGCACCGGCCGCGTTCCAACGATGGATCAATGAGGTTCTTATGGAACACATCGACATGTGTTGCATCGTCTACCTGGATGACGTACTCATATACTCGAATACCCTACAACACCACCCAAAAGACGTCAGTAATATCCTCGAAGCAATACGAAAATCAGGGATGAAGGTCAAACCATCCAAATGCGAATTCCACAAAAGCGAGACAGAATATCCAGGATTCACCATTGGACAAGAAGGAGTCAAGACAGACCCAGTCAAGACACAAGCCATATGGGACTGGACAACACCCAAGAAAATCAAAGAAATGCAATGCTTCCTAGGGTTCTGCAACTTCTATCGACGATTTATAGAAGGATTCAGCAGAACAGGTAAACCACTATACGCGAGGACGAACAAGGAATGCATCGGCAACTGGGAATGGGGAGACAAAGAACAACAAGCATTCGACGAATTAAGAACGAAACTCACCACAGCACCAGTACTGGTCTACTTCGACCCCCTCGCGCCTAACAAAATCGAAACAGACGCCTCAAAATACGTCTGGTCCGGAATATTGTCAGAACAATGCCAGGACCGAAAATTGAGACCAGTGGCGTACCGATCCAAGACAATGTCGGACGCCGAATGCAACTACGATATAAACGATTAGGAACTACTAGCGATAGTTCAAGCATTCCACGAGTGGAAAGGATATACGAGGGGAAACCCTAAACCGATACGGGTCCTCACTGACCACAAACATTTAGTTACATTCATGACAACAAAGGGACTAAACAAACCACAAGCACAATGGATCCAAGAATTAAGTCAATACAACTTCAAAATCGAATAGCGACCAGGAAAGAAGGGAGGAAAACCAGACGCCCTTACAAGAAGAGAAGGCGACTTACCCACCGCAAGGGATAAGAGACTCACGAGGAATGTGGGAATCTTATTGCCCAAAGAACGATACTGGGATATCCCAGGAACCGAAGAAATCAGACTCCAAGTATTGGACACAACGGAATTCCAAGCCATGGACGAGGGAGAAATACAGTAGGCAAGCAACATCGACAACGAGATCCTAGATATCGAAATAAAACTTGGACGAAGGAAGCAAAGAAATGAAGGGAATAGCGCTGGGGCAATGCGAATGGAAAGACAGTCTCTTATGGTAACAAGGAAAGATTTAGATACCAAACGACGAGAGGATACGAACCGCTCTTATCGCTAAACACCACGTACTCCCACAAGCGGAACATGGCGGAAGAGCGAAAACGACTGAACTCATCAGCCGACAATATTATTGGTCCAAGATAAGAGAAGATATCAAACGATTCATAAAAAATTGCGACACATGTCAATGGACCAAAGTGGTCGGATGTGCACCCTACGGATTACTACAGTCAAATAAGGCCCCCAATCGACGGTGGAAATCTATCCCTATAGAGTTCATTACGGACCTGCCGAAATCAGAATGATATGACCCCAGACTGGTGGTCATCGATCGGCTGACCAAAATGAGCGATCTCATTCCATGCTAAGGGGACCTGGACGCACGGCAGTTTGCCAATCTCCTCATGAAACAGATAGTCAGGCTACACGGACTACCACACGATATCATCACCGACAGGGGGACACTATTCACCTCAGACCTATGGAAGGAAACTGCTGCGAAATTGGGAATTGAACGAAGGCTCAGCACGGCTTTCCATCCACAAACAGACGGACAGACCGAACGGACCCATGCCATATTGGACCAATATCTACGAGCGTACATCCACTATCAACAAGACGACGGGTGTGATTACCTACCACTGGCAGAATTCGCGTACAATAACAGATATTAGGAGACCATCAAGAACACCCCCTGCTTTGCGAATTACGGAATCAAGCCCGAATACGCGATAATTGGGCATCTAATCCAAGGAAAAGAAACCAAACCGGAAGAAATGACTCAGTTGCATGAGTCATTGAGGGATGAGATGGTGGCCGCAGAATTACGACAAAAAAAATCCTACGATCTACACAGAAAACCCTATCCGAACCTACAATCAGAAGATAGGGTGTGGTTGTTGCCACGCAATATCAAGACCACCAGACCATCAAAGAAACTGGACTACAAGAAAATCGGACTGTTCAAAATCTTGGCATAGATTGGGACAAGCGCATATAAGCTGGCCTCACCACCCTCAATGGCCATATACAACACATTCCACATCTCCCTTCTAGATCCTTACCAAGACAACTGATTCCCTCCACAGATCAAAGAACCCCCTCCTCCTATTCAGATAGAAGGAGAAAACAAATACGAGCTCGACAAAATAATCGACTTCCGACTCCACTACAACAAGCTCCAATACCGAGCTAAGCGGAAAGGTTACTCACCAGAACAGGATAAAGTCTGGTACTCCGCAGAAAACTTCAACAATGCAGAACCCGCAGTCCAACGATTCCACCGGCGCTACCCAGGAAAGCCCGGAGTGGATACGCGTCACGATCAACAGATCGTCCTCCGCACCTTCCCCGGTCGTCAAACAAGAACGACACTCAGATACACCAGAGAGCGGCGCCCAGCCCATCGCTCGCATCACTACCCCCACTAGCCCAGCATACGCGGGCTCACCAAAGAGGGAGGTAGCACACGCCTCCCTGAACTGGACGGACGGCACCGATGATGGATGCCAAATCCATCTTGGAGAAAAACAACGGTCAGGCTGGTACCCACAATTTCACCAGAAGATTGAGAAAGCCAAGTCTCGCCCATAATCACGACTGGCGACAGGAGATGGAAGCGAACCCAGGAGAGGACTGGGCCCCAGAACAACCTCGCCGGAGAAGAGCCAGAAGGGCTCATGACGAAATCACGGGCTAGGAGCATTGTTTTAACGACAACTGCAACGAACACCGATGGGAAAAGGTGGACGCCGGGTATTACCCACGACAAGTGGTAGAGAAAGGAACACTGTAAAAGAATGACAGAAGGGAACATCAGAAGAGGAGAGCCGTGAGGACACGGCTGGGGGAGGCGGAGAGCAACAGAATCGTTGGTCCAGATGTTGAAGCGCTTAACAAAAGGATCTCGGACCTCCGAAACAAACTCAATTGCGCCACGCAAACCATCGTTGCAAAAGACTACGACCTCGAACGGCTCGATAAGGAAAAGGAGAGACTCCAACAGGCCTACAACCGATGCAAACAAAGGATGCGCCAAATCTGGAGTGTGCTGTGGAAGGAAGGAGTTTAGCATCGTGGGACTGATGCAAGTGGGGGAAGGGAGCTAATGTCACAAACGGTGACTAAGCAAGGCAGACTCTCACATGACTAATGGTTATTAGTTATCGGTTGGTTATCTTTCACGCTATGAGATCCGTTGACTCACAGGTTTTCACATGACGACACAATAGCGTGTCATTGGTTTATTGTTATTGGTTGATATTTGACATGACGCACAATTGTGGTCATGTGGTTTATGTATTTCGCACATGACTTATACTTATGAGTCATGGGTTTCACGCATGTGACCCTGTTAAGGCATATGACTTGTTTTATGAGTTTTGATTGCTTGCGAGGTAGGGCGCAGTTGACTCGGACAAGTCAGCTGATGGATTTCACACTATGACTCACTATGAGTCATGAGTTGCGTGACGCGAGGGTATGAGTCACGCAGGGTTAGGGTTGACGGAAGAACCCCTATATGAGGGCACCCTCGGGGCAGGAGATTTGGGTTCTTCACACAACCATCTAAGTTCTTTCATACACTTTACTTTCAATCAAAAAGATCTTTATCCAACTCCATCTCCACGAACCAAGACCCGACGGTCTTATATGAGCCGAGCGATCCGAGTTGCTACATAGGAGTCAAGGGACTTAGCTATCGCAACTTCTATCTGGTAAAGAAAAAGTGATCGTTATGACACTATCGGTACCTGCTGCAAGTATCACCAGAGGCAGAGCGGATTGTAACTCACAACTATATTTGTAGCTTTATTCTTGTATATTTGCACCCCAAAATCTGCAAACGGTTATATAAACCAAGCACACCTTATTTTACAAAAGCATACAAAAGTCAATACTCTCCACACAGCGAATATCTTAGGCTAAATGGATATACTCCTAATGCTCCAAATTCAATTCTTTTTTCCGTCTTAGCATAAGGAAAGAAACTCTCCAAAACTATAGTGATAGACAATGACTCATCCTCACTCACCACCCCAGTATAAACCTCTTTGAACACTGGTTTCCTAACCCCTTCCTCCCTGAAAAACGTCAAATGCCGCACCCTCAGATTTGGTACAATCTCTACATCCCTCCAGCGCAACCTCCTTCCTACAAGCCCCTCCAAGTTTGCCCCTCAAGCATGACAGGCAGCTAAAATAGCAGCAGGAGAACTCCCAGAGGTAGTGATCTCCACAGCAAATGGTTTAAGCCCCATTCCGCCGGCCGTCAGCAGGGCAAGAATCCCTAGAGGAAGAGCGAAAATCAGGGCCATGGATGAGTACCCCACAGTACTCATCATTCCTGTAACCACTCTCCCGAATCAGTCTTATATCTCTACTCTCGCGAGGAACATTGATTCCGAGTTCAACCAGTGGAGGAGACCACTCAGGATTATTAGAGGAATACCGTAGGTGGAGGGTATTTGTTATTGGTTTGAGTGGAGCGAATGCACTATGCTGGTATAGCGATACCCGATCAATGAGGGTTCAAGTAAAAGATGTAACAAAGATCATTCATCTCCTAGATATGAGTCAGGACCGGGGCTATATATAAAGAAAGAAAATGACTCCCCACCCTAGATACCTGTCTACTACTAATGTGACGGTTAAGGTGACTGACAGTCTATCTGACTACAACGGGATGAGGATAGTTCATCATCAGCGGCTCTAGATACTAGTTTCCCCACACTCCTCAAATGAGGATTGGGCAACCATGAACAGGCCAAAATGTAGGAAACCTAAAGCAAACAACTAGTGAAAAAACTGAGAACAAAGGTAGGAGAAGTGATGACCCTGAAGGGCATTTGAGAACAAGTCCGCAGGGTTTTCTGTGCCACTGACGAACTCCAACTCAAACCGTCCTTGTCCGTACTGTTCGCGAATGAAGTGATGGCACACATCAATGTGCTTCGAACGTCGATGTCGTGAGGCATTGTAGGTGCAGGACGTGGGAACTGAGGTTGGCCCCATAGAGCACTGGCTTGATGCTTGTATTTGTTATTGTTACAATCCGCTCTCCCTCTGGTGATACTTGCAGCAGGTAATCGATAGTTTCCTAACGATCACTGCTTCTTTACCTGATAGCAGTTGCGATAGCTAAGTCCCTTGACCCCTATCTAGCAACTCCGATCGCTAGGCTCATATAAGACCGTCGGGTCTTGGATCGTGGAGATAGAGTTTGATAAAGATCTTTTTGATTGAAAGTAAAGTGTATGAAACCACTTAGATGGTTGCGTCAAGAACCCGGATCTCCTGCCCCGAGGGTGCCCTCATATAGGGGTTCTTCCCTCAACCCTAACCCTGCGTGACTCATACCGTCGCGTCACGCGACTCATGACTCATAGTGAGTCGTGGTGTGGGGTCCATCAGCTGACTCATCCGAGTCACCTGCACCCTACCTCGCAACCAATCAAGACTCATAAAACAAGTCATGTGCCTCAACGGGGTCACATGCGTGAAACCCATGACTCATAACTATGAGTGAGGTGCGAAATAGATAAACCACATGACCACAATTGTGCGTCATGTCAAATATCAACCAATAACAATAAACCAATGACACGCTATTGCGCCATCATGTGAAAACCTATGAGTCAACTGATCTCATAGCGTGAAAGCTAACCAACCGATAACTAATAACTATTAGTCATGTGAGAGTCTGCCTTGCTTAGTTACCGTTTGTGACATTAGCTCCATTCCCCTGCTTGCATCGGTCCCACGATGCTAAACTCCTTCCTTCCCCAGCACACCCCAGATTTGGCGCATCCTTTGTTTGCATCGGTTGTAGGCCTGTTGGAGTTTCTCCTTTTCCATATCGAGCCGTTCCAGGTCGTTGTCATTTTGCAACGATGGTTTGCGCGGCGCAATCGAGTTGGCTTCGGAGGTCCAAGATTGTTTTGTTCACCGCTTCCACGTCTGGACCAAGGATTCTTTTGCTCTCCTCCTCCCCCAGCCGTGTCCTCACGGCTCTCCTCTTCTTATGTTCCCTTCTGTCATTGGTTGACAGTGTTCTTTTCTCTCCCACTTGTCGTGGGTAATGGCCAGCGTCCACCTTTTCCCATCGCTGTTCGTGGCAGTTGTCGTTAAAACAATGCTCCCAGCTCGTGATTTCGTTATGGGGCCTTCTGGCACTTCTCCGGTGAGGTTGTTGTCGGGCCCAGTCCTCTCCGGGGTTCGGTTCCATCTCCTGTCGCCAATCGTGGTCGTGGGCGACACTTGGTTTTCTCGATCTTCTGGTGAATTGTGGGTACCAGCCTGACCCTTGTTTTTCGCCAAGATGGATTTGGCATCCATCATCGGTCCAGTCCGTCCAGTTCATGGAGGCGTGTGCTACCTCCCTCCTTGGTGAGCCCGAGCATGCTGGGCTGGTCGGGGTAGCGTTGGGTGCGATGCGCTGGCCGTCGCTCTCTGGGGTGTGTGAGGGTTGTTCTTGTTTGACAAAGGGGGGAGCTGCGGAGGACGATCTGTTGATCGTGACGTGTATCCAGTTCAGGCTTTCTTGGGTACCGCCGGTGGAATCGTTGGACTGCTTGTCCTGCATTGTGGAAGTTTTCTGAGGGTTACCACACTTTATCATGTTCTGGTGAGTAACCTTTCCACTTAGCTGGGTATTCGAGGTTGTTGTAGTGGAGTCGGGAGTTGATTAATTTGTCGAGTTCGTATTCGTTTTCTCCTTCTATTTGACTAGGAGGAGGGGGTTCTTTGATCGTTGAGGGGAATCGGTTGTCTTGGTAAGGTTCGAGAAGGGACATGTGGAATGTGTTGTGTATGGCCATTGAGGGTGGTAAGGCCAGCCTATATGCGCTTGTCCCAATCTTTGCCAAGATTTTGAATGGTACGCTTTTATTTTAGTCCAGTTTCTTTGATGGTCTGGTGGTCTTGATCTTGGGTAGCAACAACCACACCGCATCTCCCGAGCGTAGGTTCGGAACGGGTTTTCTGTGTAGATCGTAGGATTTATTTTGTCGTAATTGTGCGGCCACCATCTCGTCCCTCAATGACTCATGCAACTCAGTCATTTCTTCCGGTTTGGTTTGCTTTCATTGGATTCGATGCCCGATCATCTCGTTTTCGGGGTTGATTGCCTAATTTGCAAAGAAGCGGGTGTTCTTGATGGTCTCCTGATATCCGTTATTGTACGCCAATGCTGCGAGTAGTAGGTAATCACACCAGTCGTCTTGTTGATAGTTGATGTACGCTCGTAGATATTATTCCAATATGGCATTGGTCCGTTCGGTCTCTCTGTCTATTTGTGGATCGAGAGCCGTTTTGAGCCTTCGCTCGATTCCTGATTTCCCCGCAGTTTCCTTCCATAGGTCTGAGGTGAATAGTGTCCCCCGGTCGCTGATGATATCGTGTGGTAGTCCGTGTAGCCTGACTATCTCTTTCATGAAGAGATTGGCAAACTGCTGTGCGTTTCGGTCCTTTGAGCCTGGAATGAAATGGCTCATTTTGGTCAGCCGATCGATGACCACCAGTATGGTGTCATATCCTTCTGATTTCGGCAGGTCCGTAATGAGGTCCATAGGGATTGATTTCCACGGTCAATCGGGGGCCTTATTTGACCAAAGTAATACGTAGAGTGCATGTCTGACCACTTTGGTCCTTGGACATGTGTCGCAATCTTTTATGAATTGTTTGATGTCTTCCCTTATCTTTGGCCAATAATATCGTCGGCTGATGAGTTTCGGTCGTTTTTGCTGTTCCGCCATGTCCCGCTTGTGGGGGTTTGTGGTGTTTAGCGACATGATCGGTTCGTATCCTCTGGTCGTTTGGTATCCAAATCTTTCCTTGGTATCATAAGAGACTGGGTTTCCATTGGCATTGCCCCAGCGCTATTCCCTTCATTTCTTTGCTTCTTTGGTCCAAGTTTCTTTTGATGTCTAGGATCTCGGTGTCGATGTTGCTTGCCTTCTGTATTTCTCCCTCGTCCTTGTCTTGGAATTCCGGTTTCTCCAATACGTCGATTCTGATATCTTCGGTTCCTGGGATATCCCGGTATCGTCCTTTGGCCAATTAGATTCCCACATTCCTCGTGAGTCTCTTATCCCCTCCTGTGAGTAAGTCTCCTTCTCTTCTTGTGAGAGCGTCTGGTTTTCCTCCCTCCTTGCCTCGTCGGTATTCGATTTTGAAGTTGTATTGACTTAATTCTTGCATCCATCGTGCATGTCGTTCGTTTAGTTCCTTTGTTGTCTTGAAGGTAATTAAACTTTTGTGGTCTGTGAGGACCCGTATCGGTTTAGGGTTTCCCCTCGTATATCTTTTCTACTCGTGGAATGCTTGAAGTATCGCTAGTAGTTCCTTATCGTGTATGTCGTGGTTGCATTCGGCGTCCGACATTGTCTTGGATCGGTACGCCACTGGTCTCCATTTTCCGTCCTGGCATTGTTCTGACAATATTCCGAGCAGATGTATTTTGAGGCGTCTGTTTCGATTTTGTTAGGCGCGAGGGGGTCGAAGTAGCCCAGTACTGGTGCTGTGGTGAGTTTTGTTCTTATTTCACAAAATGCTTGTTGTTCTTTGTCTCTCGATTCCCAGGTGCCGATGCATTCCTTCTTCGTCCTCGGGTATAGTGGTTTAGCTGTTCTGCTGAATCCTTCTATAAATCGTCGATAGAAGTTGCAGAACCCTAGGAACCATAGGATTTCTTTGATTTGCTTGGGTGTAGTCCAGTCCCATATGGCTTGTGTCTTGACTGGGTCTGTCTTAACTCCTTCTTGTCCAATGATGAATGCTAGATATTCGGTCTCGTTTTTGTGGAATTCGCATTTGGATGGTTTGACCTTCATCCCTGATTTTCGTATTGCTTCGAGGATATTACTGACGTCTTTTCGGTCTTGTTGTAGGGTATTGGAGTATATGAGTACGTCATCCAGGTAGACGATGCAACACATGGCGATGTGTTCCATAATGTCCTCATTGATCCATCGTTGGAACGCCGCCGGTGCGTGGCATAGTCCAAATGGCATGACTAGGTATTCATAAGTCCCTAGTTTTGTTGAAAAGGTTGTTTTCCATTCGTCTCCTTCTCTGATTCGAATGTTGTGGTAGGCGTCCTTGATATCCAGCTTGGTGAAGTATTTGGCTCCTCCCAGCCTATCCAATGCTTCGCTAATAAGCGGTAGCGGGTGTCGATCCTTTTTGGGGACTCCATTGAGCGCCCGATAATCGGCGCAGAGTCTGAGTTTGCCATCCTTTTTCTTGACAAACATAATTGGTGTGGCCCGTCCCGACCTTACCCTTCGGAGCCATCCTGGATCTTCGTTCTCTTTGCTGTATCGGTGGAGTTCCTGCAGCTGCTAGTAACTCAGGCCGTATATCTTCTTCATTGGTACTGTCTTTCCTTCTTCCAGATCGATTCCTAGATCGATGCCTGGTCGGTGAGGGGGTACCCTTGTTTTTTCTCCTTTTTTCGAACACATCCAACAGGTAGTGGTATTCTTGGGGGACCGTGTCGCTCACGTCCTGGTCTTCGTTGTTTTTTTTGCATGTTAGTGCCAGTTCGGTGCTAATATTGATAGCTTCCAACTGAATTTCGGCTTCGATTTCATCCCATCTTAGGCTGCCGGTTGTTTCTCCTCGTCGGTAGAACTGTCCGAAAGCCCTTGCCGATATCTCGTTGATACCTATATGTATTTTGGCCTTCTGGCCCGTGACCTTCTGGTCCATGGTGGTGTTGGAGCTCCCGAATCCTGGATCCCCTCTCTCGGTATCGTCCAACTGAGTTACTTCTTGTAGCTCCCTGTTGTCGAATATTTCGATTATCAGTTCTGCTATTCGATCCCCTTTTTCCACTCGATATGGTTGGTCACCTAGGTTGTCTAGGACCACCTTCACCTCTCCTCATTAGTCGGAGTCTATCACACCTGCATTTGTCATGAGTCGATGTTTGACTGCTAGACTGCTTCGTGGTGCAATTCGTGCATAGGTGTTGTGAGGTAATCCAATAGCTATCCCGGTTCCAATGACTGCTGGCCCTCTGGCAGGAACGTCGGTTCTTTAAATTGCGTACAGGTCGTGTCCTCCCGCTCTTCCTGTTTCCTTCATAGGCGCTCTGGCCTCAGCGGATTGCTTCTTAACTCTGACGCTCTGGTCACTGGCCGTCGGGTCATTCTTGGCCTGGATCTTGGAGAATCTGGTTATGAGATTCTCTTCCATGGCTTTTTCTTCCGTACCGCATATGCCACAGGCGAGCTTTTAAGACACCAAGTCGTACATCGTGCGCTGTTGAATGTGATCCTTTTGTCGTTCCAATCGATCGTTGGGTTGTGTTCTCTTAGCCATGGGATCCCGAGGATGACCTCATGGTTTTGGAGATTTGCCACTTGGAAGGTTGCCAATTCCCTATGGCTACTGATGTCCATAGGTACCTTCGTCATATGGGTAACGGGACCCATAGGGCTTGGTTTTCCGTCCGCAAGGTAAATGTCCCTTGGGTTTTTTGCTTTGATCATCTTGATCCGGTGTTTGTTGCAGACTTCTTTGTCTATGAAGTCTTCTGTTGCTCCTGAGTCGATCCTGGCGTTGATAGTGACTGACTCTTGTTCGCTGTGTAGTTGTATCTTGACCATAATATGGTCCTTGTCGTTATCGAGTGTTTCCGTGTAGTTGAGTGCCGCGAAGTAATTTTCCATGGTGATGGGTTTTCGTTCGGGTCTGTCCCTCAGACCATCTCTTACTGGGGACAGTTGTCGTTTCCCGACTGTTCAGGTTCTTGTTCGACCTCGATTTCCCTAATCTTTGGTCTGGTTTGCCAGGGGGTGGTTTTCTTAGCAGGTTGCCAACGCCTGGGTTCTGCGTTGAATGGTTTTGGTCCGTCTTTTTCAGGGCAACTCCTGGCTAAGGGTCCCGGTTGTGCGCACTTGAGGCATAGTTGTTCTCATATCCTCCATTTGAATTTATCCCTCGAGATGTGGAATCTCGGTCGCTTCTGCGGCAGGTCCAGTTCCATAGGGTCGCCGTAGTTCTGATTGCCAGTACTTGAGGGTCGGTATGTCCCATCCGGGTTTCATGGTGTGATCGTTTCTCGTTGGACGCTTTTTGTTGATGGCGATCCTTGCATGTGCCTGACCGTTGCCAATTTGGTCTCCTTCCTGATTTCCCATTGGGCTAGGGTTTCGAGGTCTTCGTATTCCTCACTGGTCGCTCCCCAGGCGTTCTGCAATTCTGCGATCATCCATCCTAGGAGCAGTTCGCGTCCGGTTTAGTCGTCCAACTTGGCTTCGCTAGCCACTACGCGGAATTCGTTCCAGTATTCAGTAACTGATCGTTTGCCTTGCTTCATTTCCTTCAGTCTCATCCTTGCCTCTCCTTTGGCGTCGATTACGCCAAATTGTTCTTGTAGTTCCGCTTTGAACCCTGCCTCATTGTCCCATGCTGGGGTGATTCGTTCTGCTGCGTAGGGTGTGATCCAGGTTCCTCCGTCGTCCCCTAGGAGGCTTGTCGCATAGAGGATATTTTCCTCATCGTATCCGTTCTGCCACCCTAATGTCCTGTAGTACACTATGAGTTGGGCTAACCATCCCCGTAGTTTGTGTCGTTCTCCTCGGTAAACCTCAGGTTCTTGGGCTTTGGGTTTCCTGGTCCCTCCACTTAGGGATGTGATGATCTGTCTCATCTGCTCCGTGCTTAGCATCGGGGTTGTGTCCCAGGATGTAGCCCCTCCTTCTTCTGCTGTAGCCGCCCTCGTGTTTCGTCTTGCCCTTCATGGTTCTTCTGTTTCTTCTGATCCAATTGGTGATGGTGGTTCTGGTGTTGTCGGGCTCGTTGCCCTCTCGTCCGTTAATGCCCTTTCAAGTCCTTCTGTTAGTGATGAAAAGGTCGAGATTCTCCGCTAGGAGGTCGATGTCGTTTTCGTTGTTGGTCTCCGTTTCGTCTGTTTGTTAGGTGCTGCTGGTTGACGCAACCAAATATTACAATCCGCTCTCCGTCTGGTGATACTTGCAGCAGGTAACCGATAGTTTCCTAACGATCACTTCTTCTTTACCTGATAGCAGTTGCAATAGCTAACTCCCTTGACTGGTATCTAGCAACTCCGATCGCTAGGCTCATATAAGACCGTCGGGTCTTGGTTCCTGGATATAGAGTTTGATAAAGATCTTTTTGATTGAAAGTAAAGTGTATGAATGAACTTAGATGGTTGTGTGAAGAACCCAAATCTCCTGCCCCGATGGTGCCCTCATATAGGGGTTCTTCCCTCAACCCTAACCCTGCACGACTCATACCCTCGCGTCACGCGACTCATGACTCATAGTGAGTTATAGTCTGAAATCCATCAGCTCACTCGTCTGAGTCAGCTGAGCCCTACATCGCAACCAATCAAAACTCACAAAACAAGTCATGTACCTTAACGCGGTCATAAGCGTGAAACCCATGACTCATAACTATCAGTCATGTGCGAAATACATAACCCACATGACCACAATTGTGCGTCATGTCAAATATCAACCAATCACAATAAACCAATGACACGCTATTGCGTCGTCATGTGAAAACCTACGAGTCAACTGATCTCATAGCGTGAAAGATAACCAACCGATGACTAATAACTATTAGTCATGTGAGAGTCTGCCTTGCTTAGTCACCCTTTGTGACATTATGTGTACTTATCAAACATCACTCACTGGCAGTTGACCTGCTCTAGGCGCTACCAGGGATCTATGAAATAGCTGCACTATCAGGCCGCACTGATACGCGTATACACTAAAGGAGGGACAGGCAAGCCACGGCAAGTTTACTCCTATTTGTTTTTCCTTCATCCGTGCTCTTTCCTTTGCCTAAGCTCTGTTAGAAATCACGAAGGTTCTATATCTTCAACACTAAGATGAGCCTAGATGTTTGGACAAGGAGACTGAGGTTTAAGAACGGGTTGTGGATTATGCTAGTTGAGGCGATGGTTGTTTATGAGAATGTTAGGTGCAGCAGAGATGTTTTGAGAATCCACAGGAAGTGTACCAGTGTGTTAGAACCGTTTGGAGTCGACACTAGGAGGAGTCCGACGATTGGGACTAAGGAACACTAAGAGATGGTGCAAGAAAGATGTCGCATTACAACCATTGGGAAACAACAGAAGGTATCCCTGGTGTTATAAATAGGGGTACGTGAAGGAAATTCTGTATGAGGATGAAACGAGTAAAGCGAAGGAAGGGGGAACCGTTTGGAAAGCAGTTTGAAGGAGTTCATTGGGAGAAAGCAAAAGGTTATGAGGAAGATGTGATGGAGAGTCGCATGATGGGAAGAGACATTTTTCTGTAAAGTAGTGATTGTGTATATATAGGACTCCTCCCGGTGAGGAAGAACAATCAGGACGACAATACTTTCTGTTGATCATACCCCATATTATTTGAGGTTATGAGCCCTGCTCGCGCCTGACAAATCCTTCTTTTCAAACCTCTTTGCCCAATATTTTCAAATACTCGCTTTAGTTTTCCCACAATCTATTCTACCTCCCACAATGGCATCAAGTACTCGAGCTGCTGCAGCAGCCAGTGCTGCAGCAGTAACCACAACACCAAGTCCTGCCACTCCTTAACCATATACTTCACTCAGCCATTCGATCAAGAAGCTAGATGGATCGATGGCAACTAGGAAGAGCAACTAGTACGTTGCTTGGAAGTTTCGCGTACTACCAATATTGACGGAGAAAGGTCTTGCCCGTGCATGGGAGGATAACCCTGCTGATGTATCGTCAACTGCTGGTGCTTTTATGGAGCGAGTAAACGACCAGGCTTTTACTATCATCTCGCTTGACATCCCCGATTCTCAAATCCCTCAATCTTCAATCTACACGTACTGCAAAAGTGGCTCGAGATGCTTTGGCTAAGGTGCATCCTGGTTTTGGTTTGAATGGACGAATGATTCTAATGCAGTCGTTATGGAGTCTTCACTTGCAGGAGGGATAGGACATGGCGGCTCATCTCAATAACTTCAAGAACTCTTAACCCAAGTGGGGAATCTCTCCTCCGATGGAATTGGCATACCTGACAGTGATCTGGTGTCCCTGCTCAGCCTCTCGTTTCCACATTCCTACAAACCTCGGAGAATGGCGGTACAGTCCGGAGCGGATACCATTATCTTCGACTTCCTGTGTGGAAGGCTAGTGCTGGAGGCAACAAGACGACAAGCAGCGAGTACCAGTGTGGAGCAGAACCAGCAACCACTGTCCGCCATGGCTGCTGGCTCAGGGTTTCTTCCGAGTGGTTATTCGGGTAGAGGAGGATATCCTACTAGGACAAGAAGCTTTGGGCGAGGTAGTTGGGGCAGAGGGACCAGAGGGGCTTCTTCTAGTGGGTTTAGAGGATGGGCCGCCAATGGCTTAGGAGGGGTTACCGGCCGGTGTCACTATTGCAACAAGGAAGGTCATTTGAAAAACGAATGTCTTAAAAGAAAGGGAGACTTACAAAGAAATGCGGAGGGGTGACAGGTAGCTTTTATGGGTCTGGGAAGTCAGCAAAGCAGAATAACAAATTGGATTATCGATTCTGGAGTATCACAACATCTTACGGCAAATCGTAGTCTTCTTGAAGACTACATCGACCTATTAACCACTGCAATAACAATCGGAAATGGGAAGGAGATTACCACTATCGGCCAAGGAAATATTACGATCCCAACTACCTCTGGTTCCATTCTCCTCTCTGGAGCCTTGCATGTCCCAGACATTGGCAGAAATCTTATTGGTGTGGCCAGTATCATCGACCAAGGCTTTCGGGTAGAGTGCACCAGGACTATATGTGCGGTCAGTAAAGGGCACACGGTTCAAGGAATAGGCAAGCGAGAAGGAAATATCTACTACTTATCTGGGTTGCAAGAGGGAGCGTTAGCGGAGCTATCAGACACAGGCGATAGGACATCACTGGAGATTTGGCATCGAAGAATTGGGGACCGATGCTTAAGGCCACAGGGGACCACCAAGATCAAGGAGTCAGTTACCGGATTCACGAGTCTGGGGACCCTGGAAGAGAACACCACTAGTAGTGTTTGCGGAATCTGTATGGAAGGCAAACAGAAGAGGGCCAATCTTAACGGAGCGAGAGAAAAATATGCGTATATACTTCAGACTATCCATTCTGACATATGTGGCCCGATGGCTACCGAAGGACTCATGGGAGAACGATAGTTTGTGACCTTTATTGATGAAAGGTCTGAGTGACTTGCGATTTCACTACTTAAACAGAAGTCAGAAGTATTTGGGCGCTTTAAGGAATACTTGGTAAAGGTGGAAAGGGAAACTGGGAAAAAGATTAGGTGTCTAAGATTGGAGGGAGGCGGGGAATACAGAGGACACAGTATTCAGAAATACCTATCCGACAAAGGGATTACGCACAAGATGACGCCACCCTATACACCAGAGTATAACGGTGTAGCAGAACGGGCCAACCGCACTATTTCAGAAATGGTTAGGTGCATGCTCTTTGATGCTAGACTAGGACAAGAGTTTTGGGGATATGCGGCTCTTAATGCAGTCCATATCATCAATCGTCTTCCTGGCGGTACCTACAACAATAGAACACCCTTCGAGATCTGGTTCGGCATTCTGCCCTCTATCAACCATCTCGGGATATTTGGTTGTACAGCATATAGACCTGTTCCTGCACCAACAAGAAGGAAACTTGACCGCTGAGCATGGAAATGTCGGTTTATTGGGTATGTTGAAGCGAGTGGGAGTAGGGTTTACCGTATCTATGATGAGGAAGCTAAACAAGTATACAGTACACGGGATGTGGTATTCAATCAAGGAGGAAGGAACCACTCACCAAACACTGGCTCAGATATGATGCAGCCGCAAGCAGAAGAAGGGAGAGTTTTTGAGAACTCCGGAAGATTTACTCACCAGCGATACCCCATTCCACATAGCGAAAACCTTAGCGACATGTTCGGAACTAGACTTAGGAGAAGAAGAAGCGAACCTCGGAGAGCCACTCCCGCCAATTGACCCAGAAGAGAGCCCATATCCAGAAACCAAGTACCATCAGGACACAATTGTGGTTAACCCACAAGAGCCAAGCGCAAGTCAGAAGCAGGACCTATTTGCACAAGTACCTCGACTATCTGCACACCAGAGATCCCAGTGAGTACACCAAAGACGAGAGATGTTCGGCCTCGGAGCCTACCCAGCGCACATGGCTCTCGTACAAGAACTGGCTAGTTTGCAGGAAGCGCTGCAAGGTTTAGATACTGTAGGCTGGCAAAGGGCCTGGGAGAATGAGTTTCACTCTTTAAGAAAAAAATGGAACCTGGACTGTGGCCCAAGTCATGAAGGTTTGGAATGTCGTTGGTTGCCGGGGGTTGTTTCAACGGAAACAAGGTGGAAGATTTCAAGTCCGGCTTGTCGCCAAAGGCTACTCACACGAGCCAGGAATCGACTTTAACCAAACCTTTGCGCCTATAGCAAAGTTTACGACATTACGGGTACTACTAGCGCTTGTGGCTGAGAACGATTGGGAACTTCACATTATGGACGTGAAGACAGCGTTTCTTAACACAGAATTGGAGGAACAAATATTCACGGAGTGTCTGGAAGGTGTTGAGGAAGTCAAAAAGCAAGGGTATGCCTGTCAGTTAGTCAAAGCTATTTATGGATTGTGCCAGTCACCACGGGTATGGTACCACAAGATAAGTACCTCCTTCCAGGGGCACAACTTCTACCGTAGCACCCAGGACTTCAGCCTATACATCAACTATGAGTGAAAGGGTTTCGCTTTAATCTATGTGGATGATCTTGTATTAGCAGCTGCGGATAGTAAGGAAATTGGTTGGATTAAGAGTACCCTAGCGAAGGCTTTGGAAATGTCAGATTTAGGGTAACTAGCAACATTCCTTGGACTAGAAATCAAGCGAGATAGAATCAACAGGATACTTACCCTGTCTCAACACCACTATAGTGATCGAATCCTCACCATCATAGAATGCAGGATGCCCGGCCCTGTCTTACTAGTACACCTCTTGATCCCCATACCCGTTTATACTCGGTTGCAACAAAGCAAACTTCCTTATCAGAGACAACAGATATCAGCATTGGAAGAGTACCAGTAAGCTGTAGGGTTCTTAATATATGTTTTGCTAGGCACTCGACCAGACCTAGCATACCCAGTTGGGTTAGTTAGCCAATTCAATCAAGTACCAAAACGCGAGCACGAGATTGCTGTTAAAAGGATCGTTCGTTACTTAGTCGGTACCAGGGGATAAGCACTGAAGTTGGGAAGTAGTAATACTACGGGGGGTTAGTAAGATGCACACTGGGGATCAGGTGAAGATCGTAAGTCAGTAGGCGGGTTTGTCTTTCTACTCAATTGTGGGAGACCATCTTGGACGAGCAAAAAGCAGACTTCTATAGCACTTTCAACTACCGAGGCCGAATACATGGGAATGACCCAGGCGGCGAAAGAAATCCTCTGGCTTCGGGTACTTCTCGATGAGATCGGAGCCTTCAAGCATATACCACCATTGTCTACTCTCAACGGAGACAGCCAAGAAGCGATTGCACTCGCTCATAACCCAGAATATCATGCTCGTACGAAACATATTGATATTCAATACTATTTTATCCGCGACCTTGTTACTACGAAGAAGATCTATCACCAATTCTTCCCTAGCACCGACATGATTGCGGATATCATAACTAAGGCTCTCACCCGACCCGCACATGACAAATACAGAATGGCTATGGGGTTAACGAACATGATGAGCTATGGACCTCTTCGTGAGGGGACGTGTTAGAGATCATGAAGGTTCAATATCTTCAACACTACGATGACCCTCGATGTTGGGACAAGAAGACTTAGGTTTAAGCAAGGGTTGTGGATTATGCTAGTTAAGGCGATGGTTGTTTATGGTAACATGAGCTGCAGTGGAGATGTTTTGAGAATGTACAGGAAATGTACCGGTGCGTTAAAACAGTTTGGAGTCGATACTAGAAGGGGTCTGACGTTTGGGACTAAGGTACACTAAGAGATGAAACAAGAAAGATGTCGCATTACAACCATTGGGAAACAACAGATGGTATCACTGGTGTTATAAATAGGGGTACGTGAAGGAAATTCTGGATGAGGGTGAAACAAGTAAAGAGAAGGAAGGGGGAACCGTTTGGAAAGCAGTTTGAAGGAGTTCATTGGGAGAAAGCAAAAGGTTAGGAACATGTAATAGAGAGTCGAATGATGGGAAGAAACATTTTTCTGTAAAGTAGAGATTGTGTATATATTGGACTCCTCCAGGCGAGGAAGAACAATAAGGACAACAATACTCTCTATCGATCTTAGACTATATTATTTGAAGTTCTTGGTTCTTGTTGTAAAATTTCCTTGAGACTTTCTTTTCTACACACTGAACTGAATCAATCATGAACTCCATCATGGCCACACGCAAATTCTCTGTCTTCACTTAAGCCACTTAAGCGTCCCACTGCGTTGTGCACAACCCACAAGGCACGCCATTACCCCCTCATCCATTATTATTCACATTTTTAATAGGGAGCTTGTCGGAAGTATTGCTTCACTGTGATGGGCAGTACAGATATGTTCGGCCAGTGGCCAGGTGACTTAGGACATAGGGAACTAGGACATGACTTGAGTCATATTGATGTATGATCATAGTAGAGATTGCTATAAGTGGGGCTATATCAGGCCTGTCGATAGGCAAGCAAGCAAGTCAGTATCCATTGATCTCTCTCTCTCATCATTCAAGTCCCATTACTTTGGACTCCATATTCGACCTCTGCTTCGCGACCTCTCACTGGTTATCAGCCCGGGAGGCTCCTAACTGCACCCGCAGATCTCAAGACAAATTACTCCTCTGCATTCACAGCATGACCCTCAACCCAAACGATGAACTACATCCTCTCCCAAAGGAGAGGTACTGGTGCAAATTGGGTGAAATCCATAAGCCGAGCGATATCAACTTCACTCCGTGGGTACGCAATATCCCTGCCTTTCTATGAGGAGAACACTGTCTCCAAATCGTCCTTGAACAAGAAGAGGAACCCCCAGCAGACGATTACACCAAGTGGAAAGATTACCAGAGTAGGAAAGGGGTTGCATCTGCTCTAATCATTGCCTCATGTACTCCAGAAATCCAGGAGGATATAATTGCAGTAGACGAACCGGCGGATATGTGGAACAGATTTCACGAGAAGTTGGGCCCCACTGCATGCCGAGCTGGAAGAAGTATGTTAGCCCGTCAGTTCAATCAATCCAAGCCAAATCCAACTGACCGAATTCAGAAATATTTTTCCAAGCTTCTTCAGCTTCGTAGAACACTAGCTGGTACCGAGCAAGCTATCACCGATCAAGCATTTGCCTCCCACCTCATTTCCATACTTCCCGTCCCATTCCACAGCTTCGTTGACATCATACTTCACCAACCAGATGGCTATACAATGGAGAACCGTATCTCAAAGGTCATTGAAGCCTAAGCTACAGCCAGTAGCCGCAACAATGAAAAAACTAGTTCAAACCCTAGGATTACCTCCGGAATAGCCCTCTATACGACGAGCATGACTACTAGTGGAAATTACAGGAAAGCCCTTAGAGGAGGAAACTGAGGTGGAATTGGTCAAGTGAGACGAAGGGGAATGATAGAGCGAGCAAGAGGAAGCGGAATCTGGAAAGGGGGCCACCAGGAGCCAATTTCGTGGTAGTACAGCGGATTGCAAGGCCACCGAGAATCAGAGTGTCGAACTAAGCAACGAGCTACCTCAGGAAACTCCCAGAGCGTGGTCCAAGGTGGTCCAGAACGCTTCTGGTCCACAAAGAGAGGTTGTGGTTCCCGTGGTCCACTTGGTCCACTCCGATCCGCTCTGATCCATACTTTGGGAAATTTTACCGCTAATGTGGATCCGGGTGGATCAGGGTGGACCAGGAGGACCAGGGGGACCATAACCCCCCTTGGTGGACCAGGAGTGGTTTTTACATTTTGCTGATGTAGCATAGTCAAAGGCACTACTCGCTTTCATCCACCACACTATAAGGCTAGTACTGCCTCGGCAAGTGTGACAAGAGAGCAAGCCCTTGTAGCAGGTCGCCCTTCAAGCTACCAACACGAATAGGGGGTGGACTCAGGTGCCTCGCATCACCCATGCAATACTCGCGCAGCATTCCGCAATCTACGCTTGCTTGGCTCACAGGTTAGCATTCTTATTGGAGATTGCTACGAACCTTTCGGGATTGGAAAAGGAGAAATTCCTTTGCAGGTTGGTTCGGCACTTGCACTAGTGTTCACAGCACTCTACACTCCAGCCTTTAGTCTTTCCCTGTTGTCAATTAGTTAACTTCCACCAAAGTACTCTATTATCTTTCGAAGCAATACCTGCTTCATTGCTGATCGGAAAGCTGCTTCCGAGATCACAGTAGCAATACTGGACAATAGACCAAATTGATTAAGGATTTAGATAACCTATCCAAATCTGCAGCCGAGAGGAAAGGAAGTTATAGCCTTAACTGCAAGTAAACACACTCTGGCGCTATGGCACAACCGGTTTGGCCACATTGGAGTCCAAAGTCTATTATACATCTTAGGCGAGTCATTCCCTGCAAACGCTAGCCTACAACTATGCCCAACCTGTGTACTTGGTAAACAACACCAAAAGATTATCCGAATCCAAGTACCTCCACTATCGCGCCCTTTCGAGCTAGTACACTCAGATGTTTGTGGACCTATCTCAATACTGTCATTGTCGGGCCAGAAATACTTTGTCGTCTATGTTGACGACTTTGCAAGACGGGTTTGGTCTACTTTGTTAGATCAAAGGAGTCTATTGAAATGATATCAGTTTTTCAAGTGTTCTTAGCACGTATGGAGAAAGCCTATCCAGATTGGCCAATAGCGAGATTTCGCTACTATAAGGGAAGGGGAGAGTACAATAACAGACTCTCTTGGGAAATTCTAAGAGTCTCAGGGATCTCATTTGAACAAGCCCCACCATATACTCAACCCAAAAACGGCAAAAGTAAGCGACTGATTCAAACTCTCGTCACCAAAGCACATACTATGCTAATTGACGCTAAACTTCCACCGGCAATGTTGGCTGAGGCAATATCAAGTGTGGCATATCTTCATGAGCGCTCCCCAAGCTGGTCACTACAGCATAGAAATCCATACGAAATGCTGAACCAAGGCAAGAAGCCGGCATTTCACCACCTCGAAAAGATTCAGCTGCCAAGCATACAAGTTAGTCCCACCAGCACAGCAAAATCACACCAAGTTTGGAGAACCCTTCTCAGCTCAGTAATATGATTGGGTATGAAGACGATGCTGCAACTATGTGGGGACTATGGGATACCGAAGAGAAGTGAATGATCCCAGCATCGAACGTGCTCTTCGATGAGGGGACAATCGTTGGAGATGTGTGGTTTGAGAATCCATTAGCAGAAGAATACCTTGGGTCAGATCCGTCGGCGTTGCGCCCTGACACAAGTGAGGTCGCTTCTGTATTCTCAACGCCCTATACACCCTGAATTTCATTGCAATACCCTCTATCTCCTGAAGTAACGTCGTGTTGTACAGGCGCCCTGGCTACACCTTAGCTCCGGGTCTCTTGACGTCTTTCTCATGATGGCGCCAGCTTCACCTTGCCTCTTCCGCACGCCCTGATGTGTTTCTCCTGCTATCTCTAATGTCGGCCTGCGCCCCCGTTCAGAATCTCACGTGTATAGGGTAAACTAGCTAGGACTCTTTATTTTCTATGCAATTGCTTCTATATATCATATACCTACAACTTGACGATGTGCAAAACGCTGTCCCGAGAATTCCGGCGAGGAAGTTAGAAAAATGTGACTACAATTCGCCAGCCGGTGTTCGTGGGCCTGGCAAAGCCAGATGAGTACTGGGATACGCAGGCACAGTCACCCTCCCCCTGTATTCCGATTCCTTGGTATACTTCGTTGAACCTTCTCATATCAATCCGGCTATTAACCAACCACCGCCGTTCCCCCTCTGGTTTCACCTGCTCCAGGCCTTGAACTGTCCTTAGGTCAACTATCGTAAACTCTCGAGCATGCTCCCTCATCTGGACTGTAACAAGGCTATCTAGGTCAGAGAGGGATTCCTGAGTTGACTGTACACACAACATCCGAATAGCCCCAACCGAACACACAGCATTCGCACAGTTGTAGTCCCTGATTGTGACTATGGCCATGAGCCTTGCCCGCAGACGGCCCCTCAGCGCACCATACGTCCCTTCAGAACCAGCCTGGACCCAAACTGAATAATTGCGACTCTGCTGGTTCCAGAAGGGTAGGGCGCCCGTGCATCACGCACCGTGGATTGCGTAAAGGTTGTGTTCTTGGAACGCCACACTCGGTATTTCGAGTTGCGTTAGTAGTTCAACTGGGGGTGATTGAAGTATCGTATGATCTTCAGAGAGCTGGCGCTCTGTACACAGGTTAGGCCGGCTATATCAGATCAATTCACGAAAATATACACTTGAGGGAGAGCCCCGACATCTTACCAAAATCCAAGACGTTGCAGACGTTGTCCCGACAGCGTTGGAGGATCCTCTTACGGACGACCGGTGCGGTTACGGCACTTGTTGTACACTCTAAATATCACAGGACATCCGCAGAGACATTTGGCGCCAGGGCGTTGAAGAGATTGGAACTTCACTAAGCTAATTCGGATGGCGTGCTGACAACTGTAGCTGTGCACGCCCTGTCGCGCGGCATCATTTTAGATTCAATCGTCGCCATCCGTCCTTGCTTTGTTACTTGTGCGCGAGCTCACCCAACTCTATGGAATACATCGCTATATTGCCAAACTGGCGTATACGATAACTAAAAGGACTTAGTAGATGCATCTTGATAAAGTTGAAAGGCGATTCGTGATATATCAACTCCATACGGTGCTTGTGGGCTTCTTCGTGACCGTCGTCACGGATATGGCGCCGTTTACAGGGAGCCCCGGGCTGGCTCATCTGTGTTCCCTGATATCGTATCTCTCTCCGTTGCTAGGCAACCTTGGCCATTGTACGCTTAGTTACTCGACACTCCAAGAAGATACCTTTCATCCAGTGAAATTGGGCCGGATAATATTCCTTGTAAGCTATAATGTCCGACGTCCGGCTTGGGTATTATGCCATGATACTGACATCGACTAGCGCTCTGACCCATCCGAGAGGATATTTGAAAGGTATCACTTGTGAATTCTGTGGCCGACGCAGTGCCATGGGGTGAACTCCCAAAGTTCTGCACCCCAGATTCCTCATCGCTTTCCCTTGCCACTGCGCAACCTCGCGGTACGCTTCCTTGGGAACCAAAAACCCAGGGTAGGACGGTAATGCCTTCCAAATGTCGTCAACAGCTTGGGGTTGCCCATGTATCTTGAGAAAGGCTTGGATCCAGTCCATCATGTACTTAAATAATCTGAGATAAACTGTATGGAGCATGTCAGGCGTGTGCATTTCTGGCGCCGAAACCCGCTCAAGTCCATGAAAAACCTTTTGGCCTAAATTGATACCAAGGCCACAGAACTTGACGTCAGTGCCGGCTGACTTGGAGCTTGGGTGTCACAAACGGTGACTCAGCAAGGCAGACTCTCACATGACTAATAGTTATTAGTCATCGGTTGGGTATTTTTCACGCTATGACATCAGTTGACTCATAGGTTTTCACATGACGACACAATAGCGTGTCATTGGTTTATTGTTATTGGTTGATATTTGACATGACGCACAATTGTGGTCATGTGGTTTATGTATTTCGCACATGACTCATAGTTATGAGTCATGGGTTTCACGCATCTGACCCCGTTAAGGCACATGACTTGTTTTATGAGTTTTGATTGCTTGCGAGGTAGGGCGCAGTTGACTCGGACAAGTCAGCTGATGGATTTCACACTATGACTCACTATGAGTCATGAGTTGCGTGACGCGAGGGTATGAGTCACGCAGGGTTAGGGTTGAGGGGAGAACCACTATATGAGGGCACCCTCGGGGCAGGAGATTTGGGTTCTTCACGCAACCATCTAAGTTCTTTCATACACTTTACTTTCAATCAAAAAGATCTTGATCAAACTCTATCTCCACGAACCAAGACCCGACGGTCTTATATGACCCTAGCGAGCAGAGTTGCTAGATAGGAGTTACGGGACTTAGCTATCGCAACTGCTATCCGGTAAAGAAGAAGTGATCGTTAGGAAACTCTCGGTTACCTGCTGCAAGTATCACCAGAGGGAGAGCGGAGTGTAACACTGGGACACGGTGTTCATATACATATCATTCGTATCCCGCGTAATCTCTAGCTTGATAGTTCTTGATGTTGGTTCCTAATTCCCCAGAAGGCACCTCAGATGTAGGACAAGCGTTGGCTTTTAACCCGTGCAGTGTCACCTTTTTCATATAGTCCACAACCCATGCGGACAAGATTCGGAAGCACCCCCGAACCTTCCCTTCAGCCCAATCAATTTGGAAACCTTCAAGCGCCGTGTGCTGCATGGTCCGAAAAATAAATTCGAATCCGTCTTGCAGCGTGTCCGCCTTCAGTCGTCTCTGGTATTGATCTGCTTTGGTGTACTTTGAGAGTTTGGGGGGGAAAGGCAATCGTACCAGAAGCAGAACACCCATTGAACCAGGGAGGTTGCGCCGGGCTGACGGAAGGTTTTCTAGCGTCATATAGACAGGCCACGCTTCGTTGTCACCGGAGAAGTTGCTGGGATGGGTCTGATTGGACGCGCCAATACTGGCAACTATAGTTGCACCAGGTGGAAGTGTGTTCTATAATTAGTCCGCTAACATTAACATCAAGGAGGTTAGGGCACTGTACTTGAACATCCCACAACCAGTCTGCATTGTGCATTTCGGCATAGATCCTTTCAGTATTGGAAACAAATTCACACCGCGGTACGTCGACCAAGTCATCCTGGTATGCGTTCTGGCGAAGAAGATGTCTGACACGATCCAGGACGTTACGATAAAAGAAAGGCAGAGTTCTCTTGCAATCCGCAACTTGTTCCTCGAACCAGTGCAGCTACAAACTGTGCGGGCCTAACGACCGCACGTGGTGCTCAAGAGTATTGACTGATCCATAGCCGACTAACACAGAACTAACGAGGATACTTGAGAAGTATTCATTGCTTTGTCATTGAGGTACTTTACTCAAAATGAACTAAGACGCTAGTTTGAAACCCTGCGCACAACTGAACGGTGCCCCCAGATCCTCGCAGACATTGCTGTTTTCTTGCTCAAATCCTTTGAGGTCTCCAATTGGTTCTCGAGTGTGTGGATAAGTCTCCGGTCTGGCGGGTAACGAAGACGTAGAGTTGTCAGGTATCTCAGTATCAAACTCGTAAGCACTGAATGTTTCGAGCTCGTGTCCGGTTGGATCCGGATCGTATTCATACTCGGAATCCTGGAGCTCGCTCGTCTCGGGATTGTAAAATATCTTAGTTTCTATGTTGTAGATAATATCTCCAGATGATTGATATCCTACAGTGGACGTGAGCACCTTATCTAGAAATGTGTTCGCTGTTCCCAGATGTTTCTCATAGACGCTTCGCCGGATGTATTTTCGTCGGCAGAATGGACATTTGCTAGCCATGGTGGGATTCAGCTCAGGCTATATCATGAGTTATGTGTACATTAGAGGGTACTTGTACTGCTATGGTTACTCTTGAGCCCAACGTCTGTGGTTCGCACGCAGGGTCAAGGAGCTCAGATGCTCCGAAAAGGAACTAGTCGTCCATAGGATTTTCCGCAGACCTCAAGTGGCGTCAGCTATAGTTTCTTTCCCGACCAGAGCGCTTCCTGAGCAAATGCGCATATCATCCGTTATCCAAGTTGAATCAGATAATGGCAGAGTCTTCTCTTTGAGCTTCAGGTTTTCCCTATTCTTAGCCAATCTTGAAAACACAGCCTGATTCTTTCAAACTTCCTAGAACCTCTGGGAGTTGTATATATAAAGTGGATAGAGGGCCATAGAAGGGACTTTATACCAAATACCATCTCACATTCAGAAAGTCCACAACTTCCACCATATTCAGCCCACTAGTTCCAATACTGTCATCTAAATACACCAACAATCAACCATTATGCCCCACAATATCATCCACATATGCTACGTCTACATGCATAATCCAGGAGCAGAGCAGGGCAGACATAACAACTTGTGCCCAATTCTCTTCTAGGGGTGATCAGCGCAACACATCCTAATCCTGGGGGTCAGTCAATTAGTCACTATACGGGAGCCATGTCCTTCCCAGCTAATAATCCAGGCGCAGGGGTGTATAAACAATGGCGGCGACCTGCTAAAGATCAGTTGGTAGCAAGGAACTTAACGCCACTCGCGAATTTTGCGATTGGAGAATTCGAGCAAATCGTCCCAGGAATGGGGAGATTGCGCCCTGCCTGCGATCAGCTCGCCATAGAATTAGCTACGAAGAGGGTGGCTCTTATGCGGGAGGCCGATGAGGCAATCATTCAACTTGTTGAGCACTGTATGAGTAAGTTGACAACCACCATGAACAAGCAGGTTCAGATTGTGGCTAAGGGCCAGCCTGCACCTGCACTGGGCCAGCCTGGAGTCCCCACTACGCAGGTGATTGTTCCCCCGCTGCTACTACCTCCGGGCGTCTCAATTCCATGGGGTCCTGGTACGGCTGCCCCGAACCCCGCTCCTGTTCGCCAAAATGCTCTCCTGGCGATCAGCCAAGCGCAAGCGCAAGGGCAAGTCATTCCAGGTGCTGTTCCAGCGCAAGCACAAGTTGTTCCTCGCGTCTTTCTGGGTCAACCTCAACCTCAAGGACAAGCACTAGTCGTTCCTATTGTTCCGGCGCCAGGAGGAATAACTCCAAATATCATTCCAGGTACACCTCAACCGTAAGGGCAAGGTCAAGGCGTTCCTATCCTTCTAGCGGAGGCAGAGGACGTTCCTGGTGTTGTTCTGGGTCTAGCCCACCCGCAAGGGCAAGGACAAGTCGGTCCTATCGTTCTGGCACTAGGACAAGTCGCTCCAGGTGTCGTTCTGCATTAATCTCAACCCTAGTTGCAAGGACAAGTTGGTCCTGTCCTTTTGGCGCAAGCACAACACACCCTAGCTGTTGCCCCTGGTTAACCTTAACCCCCAATTTACTAACTGCAAGCGCAAAGAAAAGTCGGTCAAGCTGCTCACCTGATGCAAGGACAAGGAATACCTGCTCCACAAAACACTCTCCTAGTGGTTTGGTTGCCACAAGCACCAATCCTACTCCATACCCCACTCAGCATCCAAGCAAACAGTCCAGCAAACAGTCCAGCAAAAAGTCCAGCAAACAGTCCAGCAAACAGTCCAGCAAACAGTCCAGCAAACAGCCCAGAAAACAGCCCAGCATACTGCCCGGCACACAGTCCACCTAACAGCCCGGCCCCGGCACCCCTTGTCCCTTATCTCCCGCTAAATCGCCGGGCACCAACAGGTGAGTCCTTTCCAACATAATCTGCCTGCTTGCGTTTTTCACTTACGGCCTAAGGAGTGGTAGATTGGAGACCCCTGCTTGGACGGCCACACGCAGTGCGTATTATTTGAATCCGACACACGGCTGATAGCCCCACAAACTACTATAATTATCGCCGGCTCAATTGGCCACCTGTCAATCAAGTACAGTTGGCTGAGTTGAACTACTCTGACATGGGTGGTCTGCCAGCCATGAGAACGAGATCCATCCCACTGGAGAGTATGCGGGTTATACTTGGCGCTACAGGCCAAGGACGCCGACTCCTACGAGACTATCCCAACACGCGGCTCTCATGTATCAATTATGTCTTCATCGATGACCATGAAGCGGTAAGTGCCTGGCTCCTGTTGAATCCAGTTCTTGAAGATCCGCTTGATCTCTTAATCTATTGTCATCGTCCGAATAAGGTAAGGAGGGAACCCACACCCGCGTTCAGGGGGCACAACCATCATGTACCAGGCACTGTGACCAAGTGAGCGAATGAAGCGATAGCACGAGAACAATTGCGTGGAGGTTCATTTGATCCGGATGCCAGAAGACAGAGCCCAGAGCTAACCCCGGGCCGGCTAATGGACCAAGTCAAGCGCAAGGTCGAGATGACTCTAACGCTTTACTTGTAGGATTATCCGGCGCGTAAGTAGATGTCTCCGGCCTCGGGGATGGACGGGAGGGCAGCATTGGGATGTTGTCATCCGCCGGTGGACAGAGAAGGGAATCCCCCGCAAAAGGTATACCAGTCGCCCTCCAATCGTTGAGCCGGTTGAATATACAACACTCGCCGGAACTGGCATGGCATCCTGCTCAAGGCGACATGACACGGAAGCACAGGGGTCTGTTGGACGACAAAAATTATCATGAGCTTTAGTCCAAGAGATTTCGTTTGGCTTCTATTGGTAACGAATTTTTGGAAAGCGATGAGGTCCCGAAGGGCAGGGATTCCTTGGATGCGGATGATGCTCACGAGCTTAAGCCCAAGACATACCGTTCGGGCCTCTGGGAGTCTGATTTGACGCCGCGTCTATGGTTCTCTGAGTCTAGCTAGACCTATAGTGTATTAGTGATAGTGTTTAGTATTAGAGTTCTTAGGGTTTCGAAGATATTTCTTATAGCCTGCCTGTGTGCCTGCCTGCCTGACGATCTCCATCTGATCAGTTCACGTTCGTCTGGCTTGGCGCCTGTGTAGTCTTGCGCTCAATAGATGAAAAATTCAAGTGATGTTGATGGTGCCTTGGTGTCTATATTCTTGTGAGGGTTAAAACCTTGGTTCATGACATGCGGTCAAAAGCTGTGAGACTCAGAACTGTTCAGGATCATGGGATTGTCTATGTTCTATATCTTTAGCTATCTCAAGTCCTGGATCCGCTATGTGGCTAGTTCATCTGACCCACGCTAGCGGTATCCACTTCACTGTGCGACGTGGCTCTACTATCCCAACCTAGTTCGCGTTCTGCTGTCGTAGGGCACACCCCCCCAGGGCTAACCATCAGGAAATGTACACCCGGTATCGAAGGGGTGTATATTTGGACCCCTGCTACCCCTCCTTCCACTTTGGCGTTGCAACTCTGCATAGGTTCCTCTTCGCTCTTCTCCCCACGTCTGGCCCCATATTCTGACCTACCTACGTCAACCTCCCTCCAAGATCCTCATCTCTTAGTTTACAAATCAATAACTTTTCTCATCTCTTTCATTGAGTTGTATTCAATTTACACATTGCATAAATCCCCATGGCAGCCCTGAGCTCACGGAAACAGGCGTTAGAGAAGGGAAAGTACGTAAACTAGGTCTATATATTTATGACGAATTTTAATGTATCCATTCGCCTTAGATGCTCAACTGCGCAGCCCCAGAAGAGTGACGCTGAGAGCGGGAAACGACCAGAGACTCTGCCGGGTATAGGCGCCCGTTGCCCCGCGGAGGAGAGAGCGTCAGTAATCACAGAAAGGACCAGATGCGGATTGCTGGATATAGCGCCCACAAAGGACTTTCTCGTGAACAGACACCTGGTGGGGCGCGCGCACTTGGAGCCAGCAGTCGAAGACTCGAGCACTGGGTAGGTCAAAGAAAACACCCACCCAGGTATCAGAATGTGTCACGCTAAGAATTGAGCACAAATTAGAAAGGCGTAGAGCGAAATTGCGTACGCTAAATCGTGGTACGGGTTCATCCATCCCGGGGTCATATCTGGTGCCTACTTTGCTGGGCGTGAGCAGCTCAAGGCCTATATGACAGCCCGCAACCTTGACCCCGGCCACTTGACAGACGCCCAGGTGGAAGCAATCAATGTCTTCACTCGCGCCCCTCCGCCCATTGAAGATCGCGTCACCCATATTAATACAAACCACCACCCAGATGACGTCGTGGAACCCACTCAGGACTAGAGGATGCTAGTTGAAGATTGGGCTAGGAAACTCCACAGCTCTAATCTGCGTCGAATCGTGGAGTGGGCCGGTTGTCAAGACGTCACTGAATCTCTGAGTAAGTGATTATTCCCATCTATCTCCCGTAAGACTTGTACTAACTTATTTTGAGAGAGTCTCAATCATCGACTTATTATCCATGAGCAGTGAGAATATATAGAGTTACCCAAACGGGAGCCCCGGAAGCGCGACATCCGTTACTCGACCATCCCGTGTGTGTTAGTGACTTGGACCGGGGAATCGCATGGGGACTGTTGACAACACCGAGCATGCAAAATCCAGTCGTGGTGGTTAGTGGGCAGCGTGTGGAGGAGGAAATCGGATGCCCACGATATCTGATCAGGGGAACTGGTGAGGGTGCCATCAGACTAGGTCAAGAGCCCCAAAAAGCTCTCCCCCTGCGACAGCTCATCTTTCTCCATAGCAATAATGACATTCCAGCCTGGCTCCTTGCACACCATGGCAAATATCCCCTGGATCTCTTGGTCGTCAAGTCGCGTCCCAAGAATAGAGAGCATAGACCGCAGAGGCCCGAGCCTGCCAAAGGGAGATACCGGTTTCTCAATCACAATGTTTGGGAAGATGCCGTGGGGGTCATGCAAGCGGATGACGATGAACATGAGGATGCGGAGGGGGAGGAATGGCTACAAGCCGAGACCCAGGGGGAACCGCAGGTGCCTCCTGACAGGGGGGCGATTGGTTTGGACAAGGTATGTATCGACACCTAACATTAATATGAAGATCAAAACACGATGGCTAATTGACGACGTAGGATGAGGAATTGGGAGCCCAGCGCTCGGCAACCAGAGGAAGGGCTACCCCACAACGAAGAGAGGACGCCGCGAGCGATAATCGGCCTGCTTCGCTCGTGCGGGAGTCGGCCACCAGGCCTTGTGCGCTCTCTACGTAAATGAAACTCCAAGACGTCCTGAAGGTTCTACGGGAGATGCCCTGGATGGCAGACTACATTACAGATACCGGGCTGGCAGCTGTGGTGTGTTCAGGACTGGATGGTGACAAGGACACCCGTTCTTCTAGCCTACCCGGATTCCGCGAAGAATGTCCAGTCTCCCCCGCCGTTGCTCCGCTTGATGCGCAGGTTCACACAACTCCAGTAAGAGCGACTGAACAAGCAGCTCGCACAATTGTACCGGCAGCCGCGCTGCGTTCAGAACATGATGGTGGCCAGGACAGCCCTCCTAGCAACCTGCCCGTAATCCGCAACGAACGTCCAGCCTCCCCCGCCATTCCTACCATTGATGAGCAGGTTCACAGAACCTCTGTGAGAGCGGCAGAACAAACAGCTCTCACAAGTGAACAGCCGCCCACTACGCTCCCAGCCCCGACAGAACCAGCAGCCCCCGGGACACCCCCGCGCCTAGGGCTTCTCCATCGTCCAGTTTCCATAGTGCCCCAAACAACACCAAATCGCCATCGCCCCAAACGCGCTGTTCAAAAACACGCGAGCTGGATGAAAATAATTTGAGATTTCCAAGTTTTCAGGTATTTTTTTTCATTTTTCTTTCTTCCCTAGATCTTATTTGGCTTTATTCAGAATTCTCAGTTCGTGGTTTGTTAGCTGGTATGTGATAGTAAACATATCATGGGGCGCCATTGCTACAGCTTCTATAATTCTGTATTGCTAGTCGTTACGCCTTCTTTCTTTAAGAGACGAAATTTTCCACCTGGATCAAGTACCCCACACATTCTGTCCTGAACTCGGCTCGTGTCGGTCGACTAAACTAGTCAAACACATGAGCGCATGGGGTGAATACAGAATTCCCGACATTTAGTGGTGTTGATTCAACGTTAGGAGATGAGGGTTGATAATCCCAATTCGCTTTGGGCCTGGCGACTGTCTTGCTAGAATTAGTGTCCCTAACCGATACTTGTTGTGGCTAGATTTTGCTTAGCCTCCTACATTAGTGACGCCCATTTTGTTGACCCTTTTCAAACAGACTCGGGACGACCATGATACCTGAGGACGACGAGAGCATGGCGTGAATAGAGAATTTGAGAGGTTCAGTGGTGGTGATGGGAGGTCAGGAGATGAGGTTCGATAATCCTAATCGGCTTTAGGAGTGGCAAGTGTCTGGCTTGAACTAGTCTCGCTAACCGAGGCTCGTTGTGGCTAGATTTTGCTTAGCCTGCAACATTAGCGAGGCCCATCTCCCCGTACTTTTTCAACTTGAGTGGGGACGACCATGATACCTGAGGACGTCGAGATCATGATCATAATGTTGAACAAGCAGAAAACTCCTTTTTAAAGGCGAAAATTTTCTCTCAATACCCAGTGATAGTGTGTGATTCTCCCAACCCCCCAACTAAGTCCTAGCGTATAAGACCTGACGCCTCCATTGAACATAAACACAGATTCCTCATCTTCGCGACATGAAAGAATCATTCCATCTTTTTACGTGCTAATTCATATTTTGACTTACGTTGATCAACCGTTCAGCATTCGACCCTGTCTAGACAACCACAAGCCAATTAACGCAGCCAGCCAACCCCCGGAGTAGGAAATCTGAACGGATGTAGACACGAAGTCGTTCCCCAAGGCATACGATCATTGAGATCGAGGTCAGGAACGCGACATAACCAATGCGGCAGCTCGCCGAGCCTACTGCTGATCGCACAGCCATGACATGTGCGCCCTACACCAGTAAATGCAACCGGGGCACTCGAAAGACCACCAAAGCCCCCCCCAAGAAGGACGATAGAGAGCACAACGTATACCGGTATTGAGACGGAACCTGACGCACAAGTAGCAACAGAAACAGTTCATCTAAGCGATGATAGCGGTGATGAGTACGACGACTCTCGCGGATGATATCAGACGAAATTGGACACTGAGCCAGACGCAGGAGACGCTGATATTCCAGATGCTACCCAAGCAGGGCCGGGTCACCTGTTAGGAACAGCAGACGAACAAGCAATGGATCAGGTATCGCCTGTCCCAGTTTCGACTACCTCCCGATCACAGGAGGCAGCACTTGGTAGGCGGACACCAGCGGCTCGAGTACCTATAACGCCCAGTAGCGCATATACTCCGCCAGTCCTCCCGTCATTCAGTGTAGCCCAATATTCATCCCCAATAGCCACTCACTGTGCCGCTACGTCAGGAGTTAGAAGTTCGACTCCAGTTGGCGAGTCCAGTAAGCCACACACCGAGGACATCTGGCCGGGTACCCAGTCATAGGGAAATACAGCGAGAGGAGTAGAGGCGGCTGTAGGAACGCGAATCAAAGCTCTCGTTCTCTGGTACACCCTGTTTGTTGACCCAGTCCCAGGCCGAATTACTTTGACGTCGGATGTACACGGTGCTGGGCTCAAGGAGCTCGATTATACACCCGATGCAGGAAATATAGAAGCGTCGCAGGAAAAAACAAAGATACTAAGTGGACACAGATACACAGGGATAACGCCCCACTGAAGCCGGGTATAGTACTAATTCTGAAAGATACGCAATAGTCACTATGGGGTATGATACCAGTTTGTTTCCCATGTAAAAGATCGGATGGGAAAATTATACGATCTCTTGGAAGATCACACGGCGATTGGGCGCAGGGTGGACCACCTGCTAGAAAAGGACAGATTTATGTGCTCCCCCAACGGATAAGAGGTTGGTGCACCCTAGTTGGACAACTTTCTTCCAATAACTAATAGGTGTTACACTCCGCCCAGATATTGAGATTTCGATTCGGGGCAGCCCAGATTCCCGAGGCCATATGGGGTAAGTACTTAAGGGGCAGGAAAATGCGCGGGATTGTCGAACATGATTTTCTTGGTCGTAACAACGGCACAATGATTTGCTTAATGAGTGCAATCCTTTGTCATATCCTACGAGGATGGCAAACAGGAGAATATACGGAATAAGGCGTGTCCAAGCCTGACGCGGTAGGAGGTCAGCCAGAACCAGAACCCACCTCAGATTCTCCAGGAGGTTAACATGATCCAAACCACTAAAGACCTGTTTGCCCGGCAAAATCAGACGTGGGCCGATTGCCCAGACTTGGTAGAGGCGATAATTCGGACAAGATGCGCGGGACCATCTGGGCAAAGATGGTAAAGGAGCATGGCCTGCGACAAGACCCCCGTGAAGGGTATACGGACGATTGGACAGCGGTGGCCGCGGAGCTGCATAGTCAGGCATCCAGCCAGACTATGCGGCGGCCAGCCAACCAAAGCCAAACGCCTGGCAATTGGGTGTGGTAGTTTCTGAGCTGTAGAGTGAACCCTCCAGCCAGGCTACACAACGGCCAGCCCACCAAATTCTCAGTCCGAGCAGCCGGCGTATTGGGACCCCAGTGGGGCAGCAGGATAGTCAAAACATTTCACAGGACTCTGATTTGTCTTTTGAGTTCGTCCAGACGTCAGCTGCCCAGGTTCTCGGATTTCTCAATTCTTCTCCACCAAGCGCAGATGGTTTAGGGCAGGAGACCAGGGAACTATCGGTGGATGTGACTGTGAGTCCCACTCACTGGCGACGCCTCTCGCTGAGCCTTGACGGAATAGAGCCAGCACAACAGGAGCCAAGGGATAGTGAGTGAGGGGATGTGGAACAGGCGTGCAATGGCAGTGTTGGTGAGGGTAATTAAGAAATGATTTGGCCAATATGTTGTGTATGTGTCGAGTAGCTTAATAAATTAATACTATTTGTTTGACGGCAATGTGTTGATATGAGAACGTAAAAGAAAATCTGGGCGTTCGGTGTACTAGTAGTAGAATCAATGAAAGGGAGACGGGACGGGGGCGTCTGGGCGATCTTGTAGTAAACATCACGGGGTGACGTCGCAAAGGAGAGGATAGAGCGTGCGCTAGATCGGGATTGTGTCAGGCAGATTTGAAATAGTTTCCCACTCGTCTGCCAGGCATCATGGGGGCATCTAGATATTACATAGGAGCGTACAGATAGAATAGGAAAAGTCAGGCTACAGTTAGGACACACAGCACGTAGAGAGGGTAAAATCAGGATAATAGTACACCAACAAATAGTATTTGGAGGTAGAAGTTAAAGGAGGGAGATAGCAGGATGAGAGAGCTCAAGATCAAGGGATCCTGATCTGAGATGTCGGAACGAGCGAAGACCAGGCGCGGAAGACAAAAATCAGACGTCATGACAGAAGACGCCGGGATCAGTGGTGATCAGGGTGGAGCGGCAGTTGATCAGGCGTCGCCCTGGTGTAGCAACCGAGAATCAGAAGTGTTCAGGACGCAATCGCTGAGGGCTAGGTGCAGTCAGGGCGTAGAGAAGGTAGGGTCCGTATCCGTATAGCGTCAGGGCGCGGCACCTCATGTGATGCAAGATCAGGACCCAATCTCAGATCGAGGTTGCGTCCTGAGTCGCGATTGATGGTATGTGCACTAGGTACGCAAGAGCCATGGGGCGCCCCTGGCGCAGAGTATTATTTTAGCTGATGTGTGCTGAAGGCAGTATTACCCGAAGAGGGATATATAGCTGACGACAGTGAAGAGCTTGAAGAGTAATTCCCAAGCGGAAGTCTGGTTGAGAAGTGGGCTCCTAGTAATATATCATCTAAGATAGTATATGAGATATTAAGTGCTGACAGAGCCTTATCAAGAGAAACTCTCATTGACGAGTGGGCTCCCAGTGATAAACCATCTAAGCTACTCGATGAGAACATAAGTGCCGAGAGAGCCTTATTGAAAGCCTCGGCCACAATTGATAGTAAGAAGGAGTTGTCTGAGGTGGTGCCAGAAACTTCGTAACAGAAAGCCTTAGCTGCGATAGAAACTGAGAAGGAGCTGCCTGAAGGCGTGCCAGCGACTCAGTTCAGCTTGTGAAGATCATGCTGCATACCACCTAAGACCACAATGGTAGCAGAAGAAAGTACAAGTACTACAACTGATGATCTCCCGACCGCGGTTGAGATTTTGCCTCAGAATGATGCGGGTGAACAAGAGAGTTACTCTGAAGCTGGAGCAGACTTGAGATGGCAAGAAGTAATGAGAGGAGAGTATGATTCGCTCAAGGGGCATGAGACATTTTATCACACCATCGAGGAAGACTGGAGACCGATAAGCTGCAAGTGGGTTTTTAGACAAAAAACCAATGTAGATGGAAGCCGACGCTATCAGGCTAGGCTAGTCCAAGGGGATATGAGCAGGTTCATGGCGTGGATTATGGTGAGACCTTTGGCCCAGTCGCTGAACTAACTACCTTTTGCATTTATGTCGCTACTGCACTTGAATTACAAGCTAGGATCTATCTCCTTGATGTAGTGACAGCTGTTCTCAATCCGGTGATAGAGGAACCGACAGCTATCACTAGCCCCGAAGGCATTGAGTGGCTTGACCCCAAGCCAGCTCACAAGCTTAATCAATTTTCCAAGGTTCGTCTGAATCAGGCACTCTATGGCTTAAGACAGACACCAGGCTTGTGGTATAAAGATATAGCTACCACGCTCACCACCTTAGGCCATTCCCCTAGTCCCTCTGACCTGAATCTTACCTCACTAAGTTAAGGCGAATGATAATTCGGGTCTATGTGGATGCCATCCTCCGTTGCTCCCAGGGAAATGCAGAAGCCCATCTGGACGAAGTCAAAACTGCATTGAAATCGAAGTACCAGATTACGGATCGTGGACTAGCGCAGCAATACCTTGGAATCACTATTGGTTAAAGTTTTACTCTGACTACCCTGTCACAATCGCCTTATGTCTTGACTCTTTTGAAACGATTTGGTCTCCAAGACTGGAATGGACATCTTGCCCCGGTTGTGCCAGGATCAAGAACCAAGACAGAATCTCCCCCTCTACCCCCTGCAGAGATTAAGACTTCCCAAGCAATAGTAGATGGCGTTATGTACTTGATGCTCGCCACTCGACCAGATATTGTATAGAGCATATCAGTCCTATCAAAGCATGCGGGCGATTCACAAGGGCATCACTTGGGGATGGCCAAAGGAGTACTCCGCTATCAGAAGAGAACCGAGCAACTCGCTATAGTTTACACAAAAGCCTCAGTCTCGTAGGAAGGAATACCGACTTGCTGCTCGCCAGCTACTCCAGCCTTGACGGATTCTAATTGGGCAGGAGATGCTATTGACCCCCACGGTATTACAGCATTTCTCTTTCGCTGCTGTGGAACTGCGGTCTCTTGGAAGTCGAAAAAGCAATCGCTTGTTGCTCTATCGACTATTGAAGCTCAGTACATGGCTTCTAGCAAGAATCCAAAAAGGCAGTTTGGGTACGACCGATTCTTTCTGAAATACATGGAATCTTGATATCTGCCGAAGATTCCTCCTCTCTGTCACAAACGGTGACCAAGCAAGGCAGACTCTCACATGACTAATAATTATTAGTCATTGGTTTGTAATCTTTTCCTCTATGAGATCAGTTGACTCATAGGTTCTCACATGACGACGCAATAGTGTGTCATTGGTTTAATATTATTGGTTGATATTTGACAGGACGCACGATTGTGGTCATGTGGTTTATGTATTTCACACATGACTCATGGTTATGAGTCATGGGTTTCGCGCATGTGACCCCGTTAGGGCACATGACTTGTTTTATGAGTTTTGATTGGTGGCGAGATAGGGCGCAGCTGACTCGGCCGAGTCAGCTGATGGATTTCACACTATGACTCACTACGAGTCATGAGTTGTGTGACACGAGAGAAGGAGTCACGCAGGGTTAGGGATGAGGGAGGAACCCCTATATAAGGGCACCCTCGGGGCGAGAGATTTGGGTTCTTCACGCAACGATCTAAGTTCTTTCATACTATTTACTTTCAATACAAAGATCTTTATCTATCAAACGTTCGGGAATCAAGACACAACTGTCTTATAGGAGCCTAGCGATCGACGTTGCTAGATAGGAGTCAACGGACTTAGCTATCGCAACAGATATTTGGCCAAGGGAAGTGATCGTTAGAAGACTATCAGTTACCTGCTGCAAGTATCAGCCTGAGAGGAGAGGATTGTAACATTTGGTTGCATCTAGTAGCAGCACCTAACAAACAGACAAAACGGAGACCAACAACAAAAACGACATTGACCCCCTCGCAGGAAATCTCGACCTTTTTTCCGTAGGAGAAGGACTTGAACGAGCCTTAACGGAGGAGAGGACACCAAGCCCTACGACACTGGAACCACCATCACCAATCGGATCAGAGGAAACAGAAGAACAAGGAAGAACACGAGGAAAGACCATGGCGGCTACAGCAGAACAAGGGGGAAAACCTCGGAGGCAACCCCCATTCTGGGTCCTGAGCAGGTAAGGCAAATCATTGCATCCTTAAGCGGGGGAACCCGGAAGCCCAAGGCGAAGGAACCAGAGGTTTATCGAGGAGAACGACACAAATTGCGAAGATGGCTGGCCCAACTCATAGTATACTACCGGACGGTAGGATGGCAAAACGGGCATGATGAAGAAAAAATCCTCTATGCAACAAGCTTCCTAAGGGACGACGCGGGAACCTGAATCACCCCTTACGCGGAAGAAAGGATCACCCCAACATGGGACAACTGGGCGGGATTCAAAGCACAATTACAAAGACAATTTGGTGTAATCCACGTCAAGGGAGAAGGATGGATGAGACTAAAAAACATGAAACAAGGCAAACGATCAGTCACTGAATACTGGAACGAATTCCCCCTCCGGGCTAGTGAAGCCGAGTTGGACGATTCCACAGGAGGAGAATTGCTTCTAGGGGGAATGATCGCAGAATTACAGAACCCCTGGGGAGCGAGCAGCGAGCCCTACGAGGCCCTCGAACATTAGCAAAAAAATACCTTGCGTCAGATCCGTCGGCGTTGCGCTCTGACGCAAGCGACGTCGCTTCTGCGTTCTCTACGGCCAGTGCGCCCTGAATTTCGTTGCAACGCACGCAAACACCCTGTGCTTCCTGTGTTGCCTGGCAACGCCCTCTCTCTCCTGACGCGACGTCGCGTCGTACTGACGCCCTGGCTACACCTTAGCTCCGGTTCTCTTCACTTACTCCTCATGATGGCGCCAGCCTCACATTGCCTCCTCCGCGCGCCCTGACGTATTTCTCCTGCTATCTCTAACGTCGGCCTGCGCCCCCGTTCCGAATCTTACGTGTATAGGGTAAACTATCTAGTACTCTTTATATTCTAGG
>Ga0307507_10002103_pt1 | contig 43037 bp, 41 predicted proteins | sample 7_EM_MG_FD_207223 | JGI IMG/M metagenome (GOLD analysis project Ga0307507, IMG submission 207223) | Populus trichocarpa ectomycorrhiza microbial communities from riparian zone in the Pacific Northwest, United States - 7_EM | ecosystem: Host-associated > Plants > Roots > Unclassified | place... | reverse complement strand
TAATGGGGTCACATGCGCAAAACCCATGACTCATAACTATGAGTCATGTGCGAAATACATAAACCACATGACCACAATCGTGCGTCATGTCAAATGTCAACCAATAACAATAAACCAATGACACTCTATTGCGTCGTCATCTGAAAACCTATGAGTCAACTGATCTCATAGTGTGAAAGATAACAAACCGATAACTAATAACTATTAGTCACGTGAAAGTCTGCCTTGCTTAGTCACGGTTTGTGACACATTCCATCTTATGCAATTTCTGAAGGAAAATCTCTATGAGTGATGGAGATGACCTCTCCTCCAGCACATTCCCCATCAAACCAAACACTTAGAGGTGCTTGCTCAGTATTGTGCCTGAACCTTTAAACTGGTATCCTGTTTATTGCTGACCTCATTTTAGCTAGACTTTAAAGCCCTGCTGGCCTCATTCAAGAGGTCAATATTCTTCAGATCAGCAATAGCAATTACTCTTCTGCCATGCTCTCTTCTATACTATTTTTGTCTGTTGAGGTAATGGCTACAGATACTTGACCTTTGGAGTTGAGGACTGTATGGTAAATGATGTGGTTTAAGAGGTGCTTCACCATCACAACATATTTTTTATGGAAGGACAGTTCAGTTGCAGCGTTCCAGAATTATGTCCAAAATCAACCCAACCACCCCGGCGCTGTACCACTTTCTATTGCTTGTATCATGAGATCCTGCTGAAACCCTGCCGGCACTAAAGATGTCGTCGACAGTTATGGGTGGATTAGTAAGTAACCTGAAAGTTACTGTTCCCAATATAGGTATTGATCAACACGCTGGCGACAACCGTAAAATGTCAAAAAACTCTCGATGGTTTGGCTGTAAGACACAATGTGTGGGGCCTCTTGGTGTTACATGCCTAATAGGGCAATAAAGCAATCTCATGTCCATAGCAGGTAGCAATCAACCTGTGATACTTGTTACACATATTACCATCCAGCCCAACAATCTACAGTATGGCAGGCGGCTTGGCTCTTCAGACATTGGTTGTAATAGATACAACAGGGAAGGCATTTCGGCATCCAAGCTATGCAGAAGCAGAGACGTTCTTCAAAATTGCATCCAGTACTATCTGTGATTGTGTTACAATCTGCTTCTCTTCAGATTATACTTGCAGCAGGTAACTGATAGTCTCCTAACGATCACTTCTTCTTAGCCCGATAGCTGTTGCGATAGCTAAGTCTCTTGACTCCTATCTAGCAAGGTTGATCGCTAGGCTCATATAAGGCAGTTGTGTCTTGAATCCCGAAAGCGTGATAGATAAAGAATCTGATATTGAAACTATAGTATATGAGAGAACTTAGATGGTTGTGTGAGGCACCCAAAACCCATGCCTCGAGGGTGACATCATATAGGGGTTCTTCCCTCAACCCTAACCCTGTGTGACTCATACCCTCGTGTCATGCGACTCATGACTCATAGTGAGTCATAGTGTGAAATCGATCAGCTGACTCATTCGAGTCAGCTGCGCAATGTCTCGCAACCAATCAAAACCTCTAAAACAAGTCATGTGCCCTAACGGGGTCACATGCGTGAAACCCATGACTCATAATTATGAGTCATGTGCGAAATACATAAACCACATGACCACAATCATGCTTCATGTCAAATATCAACTAATAACCATAAACTAATGACACGCTATTGCGTTGTCATATAAATCCTATGAGTCAACTGATCTCATAGCGTGAAAAATACTAAACGAATGACTAATAACTATTAGTCATGCGAGATTCTGCCTTGCTTAGTCATCGTTTCTGACATTAGTTCCCTTCCCCCTCTTGCATCGGTTCCTCGATGCTAAACTCCTTCTTTCCACAGCATACCTCTGATTTGGCGCATTCTCTGTTTGGCTCCATTGTAGGCTTGTTGGAGTTTTTCCTTTTCCTTATCGAGTCGTTCGAGGTCGTTGTCTTTCGCCACAATGATTTGGGCAGCGCTTTTGAGTTCGCTTCGGAGGTCCGAGATTTTCCTTTCAGAGTTTCTACGTCGGAATGGTCTTTTCACTCCCCTCCCTCCCTAGCTGTGTTTTCACGGCTTTTTCTCTTTCTTTGTTCCCTCCTATCGTTCTTTGACAGGGTCTCTTTTTCTCCCACTTGTCTGGGGTAGTATCCAGCGTCCACTTTTTCCCACCGGTGTTCGTTGCACGTTTCGTTAAAACAGTGCTCCCACCTCATGATGTCTCCATAGGCCATTCTGGCCCTTGGCTGACTAGGTTGTTGGGGGTCCCAGTCCTGTCCTGGGCTCGCCTCCATTTCCTGTCGCCAATCGTGGTCGTGGGCGACGGTTGGCTTTCTCGATCTCCTTGTAAATTGTGGGTACCAGCCTGACCCTTGTTTGTCGCCAGGGTATATCTGGCATTCATCGTTGTGGCAGTCTGTCCACCTCATGCAGGCGTGTGATCTCTCTCGTCTTGGTGGGCCCGCGTATTCCGGGCAGGTGGTGGGGGTAGCGTTGCGGGCGACCCGCTGGGCGTCAATCTCTGGTGTGTGCGAGCGGTGTTCTTGTTTGAAAACGGGGAAATGCGGAGGACGATCGGTTGATCGTGACGTGCATCCACTCCTGGTTTTCCTGGGTAGCGCCGGTGGAATCGTTGGACTGCTTGTTCTGCATTGTTCAAGTTTTCTGCCTGGTACCAGACTTTGTTGTGTTCTGGTGAGTATCCTTTCCATTTGGCTCAATATTGGAGCTTGTTGTAGTGGGGTTGAGAGTTGATGATTTTGTCGAGTTGGTATTCGTTTTCTCCCTCCATCTGAATAGAAGGAGGGGGATCTTTGATCTGAGAGGGGAATCAGTTGTCTTGATAAGGTTCGAGGAGTGAGATGTGGAATGTGTTGTGTATGGCCATTGAGGGTGGTAAGCCCAGCTTATATGTGCTTGTTCCAATCTTCGCCAAGATTTTGAATGGTCCGATTTTCTTATAGTCCAACTTTTTCGATAGTCTTGTGGTCTTGATATTGCGTGGCAACAACCACCCCATATCCCTTGACTGTAGTTTTGGATCCGGTTTTCAGTGTAGATCGTAGTATTCTTTTTGTCTTAATTGCACGGGCCCCATCTCGTCCCTTAAAGACTCATGTAATTCAGTCATTTCTTCTGGTATCGTTTGCTTTCCTTGAATCAGATGACCAATCATCTCCTATTCGGGGGTAATTCCGTAGTTTGCAAGGAATGGTGTGGTTTTGATGGTTTCCTGATATCCACTGTTGTATGCGAATTCGGCTAGTGGTAGGTAACCACCCCAGTCTTCTTATTGATAGTTGATGTATGCACGGAGGTATTGTTCAAATATGGCATTGGTCCGTTCGGTTTGGCTGTCTGTTTGTGGATGGAAAGCCGTGCTGAGTCTTTGTTCGATTCCTAATTTTCCTGTAGTTGCTTTCCATAGGTTTGAGGTGAATAGTGTCCCTCTGTCGGTGATGATATCATGTGGTAGTCCGTGTAGCCTGACTATCTTTTTCATGAAGAGAGTGGCGAACTGCCATGCGTCTAGGTCCTTCGAGTATGGAATGAAGTGGCTGATTTTGGTCAGCCGATCGATGACCACCAGTATCGTGTCGTATCCTTCTGATTTCGGCCAGTCCGTAATGAAGTGCATAGCTATTAATTTCCACGGTCGATCAGGGAACTCGTTTGTCTGGAGCACTCCGTAGGGTGCATGTCGGACTACCTTGGTCCCATCACCTGTGTCGCAATTTTTTATGAATTGTTTGATGTCTTCTCTTCTCTTTGGCTAATATTATCGTCAGTTGATGAGTTCGGTAGTTTTTGCTCTCCCGCCATGTCCCGCTTGTGGGGGTCGTGGTGTTTGCCGATAAGAGCTGTTCGTATCTCTTCGTCGTTTCGTATCCAAATCCTTCCTTGGTACCATAAGAGGTCGTCCTTCCATTGACATAGCGCCAGCGCTATTCCTTTCATTTCTTTCTTTCCTTCGTCCAGCTTTCTTTTGATATCCTGGATTTCTTTGTCGTCCTTTCTGGGCTTCTGTATTTCTCCCTCGTTTTTATCTTGGAAGCCGGTTGTTTCCAACGCTTCAAGCTTCATTTCCTCGGTGTCTGGGATATCCCAGTATCGCTCTTTTGGAAGTAAGATTCCCACATTTCATTTGAGTCTCTTGTCGCCTGCTGTAGGTAAATCTTTCGCTCTTCTAGTGAGGGCGTCGGGCTTTCCCCCCTCTTTTCCTGGTCTGTATTCAATTTTGAAGTTGTATTAGCTTAATTCTTGCATCCATCGTGCTTGTCATTCATTTATTCCTTCGTCGTCATGAAGTTTACCAAGTTCTTGTGGTCTGTGAGGACCCGTACTGGTTTTGGGTTTCCTCTCGTGTATCGTTTCCAGTCGTGCAATACCTGAACTATGGCCCGTAGTTCCTTATCGTGTATATCGTAGTTGCATTCGGCCTCCGACATTGTTTTAGATCGGTACGCCACTGGTCTCCATTTTCTGTCCTGGCATTGTTGTGACAGTATACCCGAGCAGAGGTATTTTGAGGCGTCTGTTTCAATCTTGGTCGGTGCGAGGGGGTCGAAGTACACCAGTACTGGTGCTGTGCTGAGTTTTGTCCTTAATTTGTCGAAGGCTTGCTCTTCTTTGTCTCCCCATTCCTATTTGCCAATGCATTCCTTTTTTGTTTTCGCGTATAGTGGTTTGACTGTCCTGCTGAAACCTTCTATATATTGTTGGTAGAAGTTGCAGTATTCCAAGATACATTGGATTTCCTTGATTGTCTTGGGGGTTGTCCAGTCCCAGATGGCTTGTGTCTTAACTGGGTCTGTCTTGACCCCTTCTTGTCCAATGATAAATCCTAGGTATTCTGTTTCGCTTTGGTGGAATTCGCATTTGGCTGGTTTGACCTTCATTCCTGATTTTTGTATTGCCTCGAGGATGTTGCTGACGTCTTTTCGGTGTTGTTATAGGGTGTTCGAATATATAAGTACGTCATCCAGATAGACAATACAACACATGTCGATGTGTTTCATAAGGACCTCATTGAGCCAAGGTTGGAACGCCGCCGGTGCGTTGCATAGCCTGAATGGCATGACTAGGTATTTGATGTCTTTTTTTTTCTTGAATAGGTTCTCTTCCATTCGTCCCCTTCCCTGATTTGAATGTTGTGGTAGCCATCCTTGATGTCTAACTTGGTGAAGTACCTGGCTCCTCCCAGCCTATCCAGTGCTTCGCTAATGAGTGGTAGCGGGTGTCGATCTTTCTTGGTAACTTCATTGAGCACCCGATAATCGGCGCATAGCCGGAGCATGCCATCTTTTTCCTTGACAAACATGATTGGTCAGGCATTGCCTGACTTCACCCTCCGGCTCCATCCTTGATCTTCGTTCAGTTTGATGTAGCGGTGGAGTTCTTCCAATTGCTCGTAGCTGAGGGCGTATATTTTCTTGATTGATATCGTCTTTCCCTCCTCCAGGTCGATCCCTAGATCTATGCCTGGTCGGTGAGGTGCCACTGTCGTCTTTTCTCCTTTCTCGAATACATCCAACAGGTGGTGATATTGTTGAGGAACTGTGTCTCTAACGTCTTGGTCTTCATTGTTTTGTTTGTTTTTTATCACCAGTTGTGTGCTGATATTAATAGCTTCCAACTGAATTTGGTCCTCGATTGCATCCCATCTTAGGATGCCGGTTGCTTCTCCTCTTCGGTAGAACTGTCCGGACGCTCTTGCTGATATCTCGTTGATTTCTATTTATGGTTTGGCCTTCTGGGCCTCGACCTGTTGCTCCATGATGGTGTTGGAGCTCACGAATCTTTAATCCCCTCTTCTGGTATCATCCAACTGGGTTACTTCTTGTAATTCCCTGTTGTCGATTTTTTCGCTAATCAATTGTGCGATCCGGTCTCCCTTTTCCACTCAGTATGGTTGGTCTCCTAGATTGGCTATGACTACCTTTACTTCACCTCTGTAGTCAGAGTCTATCACACCTGCATTTGTCAGGGGTCGCTAATTGACTGCTACACTGCTTCGTGGTTCAATTCGTCCATACGTGTAGTGAGGTAGTCCATTAGCTATCCCTTTCCCAACAATTGCTTGCCCTCTGGCAGGGACGTCGGTGCCTTCGTTTGCGTACAGGTCGTGTCCTGCCGCGTTGGCCGATCCTTTCGTAGACATCTTAGCCTCGAATGATAGCTTCTTAACTCTGACACTCTGGTGATTGGCCGTTGGGCCCTTCTTGGAATGGACCTTGGAGAATCAAGTGATGAGATTCTCTTCCAGAGCTTCCTCTTCGGGTATCGCATATGCAAAGGGTGAACTGTTGAGACACCAAGTCGTACATTCTTCGCAGTTGAATGTGATCCGTTTGTCGCTCCAATCGATTGTTGGATTGTGTTCTTTTAACCATGGCATTCCGAGGATGACCTCATGGTTTGGGAGGTTTGCCACTTAGAAGGTTGCCAATTCCCAATGGCTAGTAATATCCATAGGTACATTGGCCATATGGGTAACAGGGCCCATCGGGCTTGATTTTCTGTCCGCAAGGTAAATCTCGCTTAAGATTTTTTGCTTTGATCTTGTTGATCCCATGTTTGTTGCAGACTTCTCGGTCAATGAAGTCTTCTGTTGCTGCGGAGTCAATCATAGCGTTGATTGTAACGGACTCTTTCCCGCTGTGTAGTTGTATCTTGACTAGGATATGGTCATTATTGTTTTCGAGGGTTCCCGTATAGTTGAGTGCCGCCTAGTAGTTTTCCAGGATGATGGGCTTTTGTTCGGGTCTGTCCCTGAGACCATCGCTTACTAGGGACATGAATCGTTTCCCGACTGTTCGGGTTCCTGTTCGACCTCGATCTCCCTGATCTTTGGTCTGATGTTACAATCATCTCTTCCCGGGTGATACTTGCAGCAGGTAACCGATAGTTCGCTAACGATCACTTCTCTTAGCCCAATAGCTGTTGCGATCGCTAAGTCCCTTGACTCCTATCTAGCAATGTCGATCGCTAGGCTCATATAAGACAGTCGTGTCTTGATTCCCGAAGGCGTGATAGATAGAGATCTTTGTATTGAAAGTATAGTGTATGAAGGCACTTAGATGGTTGCCTGAAGAACCCAAATCCCATGCCTTTTATCTTGTTTTTTTGTTATCATATTTTAATTTTGTTTCTAGCTGAGGCCGAAGGCCGAAGCAATAAGTACAAAACTAGCATGTAACCGCAATGGTTATGGCTGCAACAAACTTCCACCTAGTCCAACCCATCGTTGAGGCGGTGGAAACCGTGGGAGAAAAACCCCAGGTCTAAAAGCCGGCACCAAGCGCCCGGGCGCTGTAAACTACAACAAAATATACATGAAACTCACAACCAAAAGAAAGCATCTACCGAAAACCCAAGAGAAAACCCAACAGTGAGAAAAACCAAAAAAACCCAAATCCGTAGAAGAAGCACCAGAGAAAGCCCATTCGCCCCGAAGGCCTTTAACGATCCCCAGCTACAAACATCATCGAACACAACCACGCACGAAGGTAATAGTACCGGAGCCATATAGACCCGGGCCACGGGGCTGATGGTAGAAAGTGTGGCGGGTCGGGACGAGGGAGTCCTCGAGTCCTAGGAGGAAGCGAGGTGAATGGTGGCCGGACGCCGGAGCGACTGAGCTGGGTGGGGGGTATTGGCTGTAACCCAGCCACTGGACGAAGACCAAGTGAGGGAGGGGCCGGGTGTGCCCAATCGAGTAGAAGTACGCGGGAGGGAGGACCGAAACGAGATCACGACCTTTCGACGATGCTAACTGTACCGAACAGTGATCCAAGGAGATAGTGCAATACCAGGGAGCAGAGCCACCGGGGCCACTACTTCGACGATAACCCGAGACTGCGACCGACCCATTGACGAAAGAAAGGGGTTGCCGACGGTGCGAATGCTAAGCGAGGCAGCGAAGCAGGTGCGGGGAAAGGAGGGAGTAGAGCCAAACGACGCCTAGAAACAAGGACGGCAGGGTCGAAGGACATGATAAGGGAAGTACTGCGGGAGGGGGAGGTTGCAGCTCACGGAGAGTGCGGATGCAGCTTACTGAGAGTGCGAAAGTGGATGTTGACGATGAATTCTCATGGTGTTGAGATTTCAATCGCCGGGTGTGTAGCGGAGATGGTTCGTGACCCAAATCCCATGCCTTGAGGGTGCCCTTATATAAGGGTTCTTCCGTCAACCTGAACCCTGCGTGACTCATACCCTCGCGTCACGCCACTCATGACTCATAGTGAGTCATAGTGTGAAATCCATGAGCTGACTCGTATGAGTCAACTGCGTCATATCTCGCACCCAATCAAAACCCATAAAACAAGTCATGTGCCCTAACGGGGTCACATGCGTGAAACCCATGACACATAACCATGAGTCATGTGCAAGATACATAAACCATATGACCACAGACGTGCGTCATGTCAAATATCAACCAATAACAATAAACCAATGACAGCCTATTGTGTCGTCATGTAAAATCCTATGAGTCAACTGATCTCATAGCGTGAAAGATAACAACCGATGACTAATAACTATTAATCATGTGAGAGTCTGCCTTGCTTAGTCACCGTTTGTGACATCTGGTCTGCCAAGGGGCAGGTTTCTTCATGGGTTGCCAACTCCTAGCTTGTACGTTGAATGGTTTGGGTCCCTCCTTTTTTGTGCAGTCCCTAGCTTGGTGTCTAGGTTGTGCGCATTTGAGGCACAGTCGTTTGCGAATCCTCCTTTGGAATTCTTCTCTTGAGATGTTGAACCTTGGTTGTTTCTGGGTAGTATCCAATTCCAAGGGGTCGCCATATTCCTGATTGCTGTTATTTGGGGGTCGCTATGTCCCTTCTGGGTTTCGTGGTGTCCTGGTTGCTCGTTGGCTATTTTTTGTTGGTGGTGATCCTTGGATATCTCTGACCGTTGCTAGCTTGATTGCCTTCCGGATTGCCCATTGTGCTAGGGCTTCGAGGTCCCCATATACTTCGCTAATGGCCCTGCAGGCGTTTTGGAGTTAGGTGTTCATCCCTCCTAGCAGTAGTTCTCCTCCGGTCGAGTCGTTCAACTCGGCTTCGCTAGCCACTAGGCGGAATTCATTCCAGTATTCCGTGACCGATCGTTTCCCTTGTTTCATGTTCTACAGTTTAATGCTTGCTTCTCCTTTGGCGTCAATTACGCCAAATTGTCTGTGTAATTCTGCTTTGAATCCTGCCCAATCGTCCCAGATTGGAGTGATTCGTTCCTCTGCGGATGGTGTGATCCAGGTCCCTGGGTCGTCCCTTAGGAGACTTGTTGCATAGAGGATTTTTTCCTCGTCATGGCCGTTCTGCCATTCTACTGTCCTGTAGTATACTATGAGTTGGGCTAGCCAACCACCTAGTTTGTGTCGTTCTCCTTGGTAAACTTCTAGTTCCTTGGCCTTAGGCTTGCTGATTCCACCGCTTAGAGATGCGATGATTGGTTCCATCTGTTTTGGGTTCAGGATCGGGTCTGTTTCCGAGGATCTCGCTCCTCCTTGTGCTGCTATGGCTGCCATCGTGTTTCGCCATCTGCTTCCTTGTTCCTTGGTTTCTTCTGATCCAATTAGCGATGGTGGCTCTTGTGTTGTGGGGCTTGGTGTCCTCTTCTCTGTCAAGGCTCTTTGTAGTCCCTCTCCTAGTGATAAAGGGTCTAGATTTTCTGCTAGGGGGTCGATGTTCTTTGCGTCGTTGGTCTCCGTTTTCTCTGGTTGTTAGATACTGCTGGGTTGACGCCACCAAATGTTACAATCCCCTTCTCTTCGGGTTATACTTGCAGCAGGTAACTGATAGTCTCCTAACGATCATTGCTTGTTTGCCTGATTGCTGTTGCGATAGCTAAGTCCCTTGACTCCTATCTAGCAATGTTGATCGCTAGGCTCATATAAGACAGTCGTATCTTGAATCCTGAAAGCGTGATAGATAATGAATCTGATATTGAAAGTATAGTATATAAAAGAACTTAGATGGTTGAGTGAAGAACCCAAATCCTATGCCCGGAGGGTGCCCTCGTATAGGGGTTCTTCCCTTAACTATAACCCTGTGTTACTCATACACTCATGTAATGCGACTCATGACTCATAGTGAGTCATAGTGTGAAATCCATCAGCTGACTTGTTCGAGTCAGCTGCGCCATGTCTCGCAACCAATCAAAACCCCCAAAACAAGTCATGTGTCCTAACAGGGTCACAGGCATGAAACCCATGACTCATAATTATGAGTCATGTGCGAAATACATAAACCACTTGACCACAATTGTGCGTCATGTACAATATGAACCAATAACAATAAACTAATGACATGCTATTTCGTCGTCATGTAAATCCTATGAGTCAACGGATCTCATAGCGTCAAAAATACTAAACCAAAGACTAATGACTAGTAGTCATGCGAGAGTCTGCCGTGCTTACTCACCGTTTGTGACAGATTGGAACGGGCCAAATAAGGTTGAAATGCTTATTCCACATAAACGGGTGGCTGTGGTGGTAGGCATACTGTTTTACATCATTGGTGGCCGGAATTGGAAGAGGAGCTCTTTGCCATGTTTTTAGAGCGATCGGGGAAGGAAGGGTGGTATGGCGAGGATGGTTCCGGCTACAGAAAACACGGTCATTCTAGGAGTAAAACCCCAATACGACAGGTCTCTTTAGATTCTCGGCAGCCTGGTTGAATGTATTGCTTGAACGATAAAATAGTACCATTCGGTTCACAACCAACAAAGTCTCTAAAGTTCCCGAAGAATCTAAGACAAATATTTCAAGCTGGTTCCGCTCTAATTGTAGCAACCCTTTACTCTAGAATGGTATAGAGAGGGAGAATCTTGTTAGGCATACCAAAAATGCCGACCCATCAGGCTCACGCACAGACCCCTGCGTACCAATCAGGGAAGTACAGACTACAAGGGATACATCTTGGTCTAGCATAAGATGATAGTCACGTGCCTCGGATTATAAGGTCACGTGTTCAATTCACAGCCGCGTCATAGTTATTATTAGTTAAAATATCATTATGTAACAAGTCATTGATGACAGTGATAATAGCGCAAAGACGTCTGAGAAGTATTAAGTGAGCATTCCTGTTTTAGGATACCCATAGGGTAGGAATAAGAGTTCCCTAAGATGACAGAGGGAATTAGAATAAACACTTAGGTAAAATTATTCTAAGAAGATACCAGAAGACACATAGCGGAGACCTCCGGGCCCTGTTCAGAACCAGTCAGTACAAACTTAAGATAATGAGCGCAAATTGCTATTCCAGCGTGTTACAATCCTCTCCTCTCGGGGTGCTACTTGAAGCAGGTAACCGATAGTCTCCTAACGATCACCTCTTCTTTGCCCGATAGCTGTTGCGATAGCTAAGTCCGTTGACTCCTATCTAGCAACGTTGATCGCTAGGCTCATATAAGACAGTCGTGTCTTGGTTCCCAGAAACGTGGTAGATAAAGATCTTTGTATTGAAAGTATAGAGTATGAAAGAACTTAGATGGTTGCGTTAAGAACCCGAATCTCATGCCTTTTTTCACTTTTTTTCACTTTTTTTTTTTCATGTGCTTTGTTATATTTGTCATCTAGGTACAAAGACTATGTGCAGCGCTAGCTATGGTAAAGAAAAACCTCCGTGAACCCACCGGCGCCAGGGAAAAAGCCATCTCCCCAAGTCTCTCTGGTCTGAGACCAACCGCACACCAGCCACGCAAAATAAGAAATCAAACTCCGACTAAGGGGGCGGAGCAAGAAACATCAAATAAATACATAGGGAGGAATCAACAGGAAAGCCCTTGGCGTAGACACCTGACACAATGAAATAATTGATAAACCACTTGCGAAACCCTAAGTAACCGACAATGAAAGAAGAACAAAGGGGGTGCGGGGGCCACTAAAACCGATGTGGCGTTGCAAGCATTACTCGAGAACCCATGGTGTTGACATCCGCCACCGCGGGAGTGCAATACGACGACTGAGCGTAACCGAGGGGCGCGACTGTGGCAATCGCTAGGGCGGCGAAGGCAGTAGGGTGCCAGCCGAAGGAATGGACTGTAGCTGTAACCGAGCAATGGGACGAGACCTGAAGGGGGGGAGGAGGGGTAGACCCAATAACCGTGGAAACTATAGGTAACTGTGTGCGTGTCTGACTAGGCAGCCTCTAATGGGAATAAAGAGGATGGAGAAATCGACCGTGGCCTGTTGAAGTGTTTTCTCCTACTGCGAACTGTAGTCCCAGCCGTCCGTAACATGGGCGAGAGGGTGTTGCCGACCGTGCGCACGCTAAGCGAGGCAGTGAAGCGCAGGCGAAAAGAGGCGGTGATAGAGCCAAACTACCCCTAGAAACAAGGACGCCAGGGCCCAAGAACCTGATGAGGGAAGTAAGGCGGGAGGGTGAGGGTGCAGCTCACGGAGAGTGCGGGTGCAGCTCACTGAGAGTGCGGTCGTGGTGGATGTTGACGATGAATTCTCATGGTGTTGAGATTTCAATCGCCGGGTGGGTAAGGGAGATGGTTCGTGACCCAAATCTCATGCCCCGAGGGTGCCCTTATATAGGGGTTCTTCCCTCAACCCTAACCCTGCGTGACTCATACCCTCGGGTCACGCGACTCATGACTCATAGTGAGTCATAGTGTGAAATCTATCAGCTGACTGGTTCGAGTCAGCTGCGCCCTATCTCGCAACCAATTAAAACTCATAAAAGAAGTCATGTGCCCTAGCGGGGTCACATGCATGAAACCCATGACTCATAACTATGAGTCATGTGCGAAATACCTAAACGACATGACCACAATCGTGCGTCATGTCAAATATCAACCAATAACAATAACCCAATGACACGCTATTGCGTCGCCATGTGAAAACCTATGAGTCAACTGATCTCATAGTGTGAAAAATAACAAACCGATGACTAATAACTATTAGTCATGTGAGATTCTGCCTTGCTTAGTCACCGTTTGTGACATTAGCTCCACTTCCCCCTCTTGCATCGGTCTCACGATGCTAAACTCCTTCCTTCCACCGCATACCCCCAATTTGGCGCATCCTTTGTTTGCATCGGTTGTAGGCGTGTTGCAGTTTGTCTTTTTCCTTGTCGAGCCGTTCGAGGTCGTTATCTTTTGCCACAATGATTTGGGCAGCGCGATCGAGCTGGCTTCGGAGGTCCGAGATATTTCCTGCTAGGGCTTTCACGTCCGGAATGGTTTTTTCGCTCCCTTCTCCCCCCAGCCGTGTCCTCACGGCCCTTCCCTTCTTGTGTTACCTTCTGTCATTCCTTGACAGTTCTCCTTTTTCTCCTATTTGGCGGGGGTAATAGCCGGCATCCACTTTTTCCCATCGGTGTTCGTTACAATTGTAGTTAAAACAATGTCCCCAGCTCGTGATTTCGTGATGAGCCCTTCTGGCTCTTCTCCGGCGAGATTGTTTTGAGGCCCAGTCCTCTCCTGGGTTCGCTTCCATCTACTGTCGCCAGTCGTGGTCGTGGGCGACACTTGGTTTTCTCGATCTCCTGGTGAATTGTGGGTACCAGCCTGACCCTTGTTTTTCGCCGAGATCAATTTGGCATCCATCCTCGGTGCAGTCTGTCCAGTTCATGGAGGCGTGTGCTACCTCCCTCTTTGGTGAGCCCGAGTATGCTGGGCTAGTGGGGGTAGCATTGCGTGCGATGCGCTGGGCGTCGCTCTCTGGTGTGTCTGAGCGTCGTTCCTGTTTGACAACGGGGGGAGGTGCCGAGGACGATCGGTTGATTGTGACGTGTATCCACTCCGGGCTTTCTTGGGTAGCGCCGGTGGAATCGTTGGACTGTGTGTTCTGCATTGTTGAAGTTTTCTGCAGGATACCAGACTTTATCGTGTTCTGGTGAGTAGCCTTTCCACTTAGCTCGGTATTGGAGCTTGTTGTAGTGGAGTCGAGAGTCGATGATCTCGTCGAGTTCGTATTTGTCTCCTCCTTCTATCTGAATAGGCGGAGGGGGTTCTTTGATCTGCGGGGGGAATTGGTTGTCTTGGTAGCCTTCGAGAAGTGAGATGTGGAATGTGTTGTGTATGGCCATTGAGGGTTGTAAGGCCACCTTATATGCGCTTGTTCCCATCCATGCCAAGATTTGGAATGGTCCGATTTTCTTATACTCCAGTTTCTTTGATGGTCTTGTGGTCTTGATGTTGCGTGGCAACAACCACACCATGTCTTCTGATTGTAGGTTCGGATCGGGTTTTCTGTGTAAATCGTAGTATACTTTTTGCCGTAATTGTGCGGCCACCATCTCGTTTCTTAATGACTCATGTAAATGACTCATTTCTTCAGGTTTCCTTTGCTTTCCTTGGATCAGATGACCGATCATCTCGTATTCGGGGTTGATCCCGTAATTTGCAAAGAAGGGCGTGTTCTTCATGGTTTCTGGATATCCGTTGTTGTACGCGAATTCTGCAAGTGGTAGGTAACCACACCAATCGTCCTGTTGATAATTGATGTATGTGTGGAGATATTCTTCCAATATGGCATTGGTTCTTTCTGTTTGTCCACCCGTTTGTGGATGGAAAGCTGTGCTGAGTCTTCGTTCAATTCCTAATTTCCCCGTGGTTTCTTTCCATAGGTCTGAGGTGAATAATGTCCCCCTATCGGTGATGATATCCTGTGGTAGTCCATGTAGCCTGACTATCTCCTTCATGAAGAGATTGGCGAACTGCCATGCGTCCTGGTCCTTCGAGCATGGAATGAAATGCCTCATTTTCGTTAGCCGATCGATGACCACTAGTACCGTGTCATATCCTTCTGATTTCGGCAGGTCCGTAATGAAGTCCATAGCGATTGATTTCCATGGTGGATCGGGGGCCTCGTTTGACTGTAGCAATCCGTAGGGTGCATGTCGGACCACTTTGGTCCTTTGACATGTGTCGCAATTCATTATGAATCGTTTGATATCTTCTCTTATCTTTGGCCAATAATATCGTCCGCTGATGAGTTCGGTCGCTTTTGTTGTTCCGCCATGTCCCGCTTGTGGGGGTTCGTGGTGTTTGGCGATAAGAGCCGTTCGTATCCCCTCGTCTTTTGCTATCCAAATCTTTCCTTGGTACCATAAGAGGTTGACTTTCCATTGGCATAGCCCCAGCACTATTCCCTTTATTTCTTTTCTTCCTTCGTCCAAACTTCTTTTGATGTCTTGGATCTAGTTGTCGACCTTGCTTGCCTTCTGTATTTCTCCCTCGTTCTTGTCTTGGAATTCCGTTGTTTCGAATACGTCGAGTTTGATTTCTTCGGTTTCTGTGATATCCCAGTATCGTTCTTTGGGAAATAAGATTCCCACGTTTCTTCTGAGTCTCTTATCCCCTGCCGTGGGTAAGTCTCCAGCTCTTCTTGTCAGGGCGTCTGGCTTTCCCCCCTCCTTTCCTGGTCGGTATTCGATTTTGAAGTTGTATTGACTTAATTCTTGCATCCATCGTGCTTGTCGTTCGTTTAGTTTCTTCGTTGTCATGAAGGTAACTAAATTCTTGTGGTCTGTGAGAACCCGTATCGGTTTAGGGTTTCCCCTCGTATATCTTTTCCACTCGTGGAATGCTTCAACTATCGCTAGTAGTTCCTTATCGTGTATGTCGTAGTTGCATTCGGCGTCCGACATTGTCTTGGATCGGTACGCCACTGGTCTCCATTTTCCGTCTTGGCATTGTTGTGACAATATTCCAGAGCAGACGTATTTTGAGGCGTCTGTTTCGATTTTGGTCGGCCCCCGGGGGTCGAAATAGACTAGTACTGGTGCTGTGGTGAGCTTTGTCCTTAATTTGTCGAATGCTTGCTGTCCTTTTTCTCCCCATTCCCAGTTGCCGATGCATTCCTTCTTTGTCTTCGCATATAGTGGTTTGGCTGTCCTGCTGAATCCTTCTATAAACCGTCGGTAGAAGTTGCAGAATCCTCGGAAGCATTGGATTTCTTTGATTTTCTTGGGTGTTGTCCAGTCCCATATGGCTTGTGTCTTGACTGGGTCTGTCTTGACTCCTTCTTGTCCAATGATGAATCCTAGGTATTCTGTTTCGCTTTGGTGGAATTCGCACTTGGATGGTTTGACCTTCATCCCTGATTTTCGTATTGCTTCGAGAATATTGCTGACGTCTTCTCGATGTTGTTGCAGGTTATTCGAGTATATGAGTACGTCATCCAGATAGCCAATGCAACACCTCTCGATGTATTCCATAAGGACCGCGTTGATCCATCGTCGGAACTCCGCCGGTGCGTTGCGTAGCCTAAATGGCATGACTAGGTATTCGCAAGTTCCTAGTTTCGTTGAAAAGGTTGTCTTCCATTCGTCTCATTCTCTGATTCGAATGTTGTGGTAGGCGTCCTTGATATCCAGCTTGGTGAAGTATTTGGCTCCCACTAGTCTATCTAGGGCTTCGCTAATGAGTGGTAGTGGATGTCGATCTTTTTTGGTGACTTCGTTGAGTGACCGGTAATCGGCGCATAGTCTGAGTTTGCCGTCTTTTTTCTTGACGAAGATGATTCGTGATGCCCTTCCTGACTTCACCCTTCGAATCCATCCGCGATCCTCGTTTTGCTTGATGTATCAAGGGAGTTCTTCCAGTTGGTCGTAACTGAGGACGTATATCTTCTTGATGGGTACCGTTTTTCCTTCTTCTAGGTCGATTCCTAGATCGATGCCTGCTCGGTGGGGTGGTACTTTCGTGTTTTCTCCTTTCTCGAATACATCCAACAGGTCATGGTATTCCTGTGGGACCGTGTCTCTCACGTCCTGGTCTTCGTTGTTCTTTTTGTTCTTTATCGCCAGCTCTGTGCTAATGTTGATAGCTTCCAGCTGAATTTTGTTGTCGACTTCATACCATCTTAGGATGCCGGTAGTCTCCCCTCATCGGTAGAACTGTCCAAAAGCTGTTGCGGATATCTCATTGATTTTCATAAGTGTTTTGGCCTTCTGGCCCGGGACCCTCTGGTCCATGGTGGTGTCTGAGCTCCCGAATCCTTGATCTCCTCTCTCGGTTTCGTCCAACTGAGTTATCTCTTGTAGCTCCCTGTTGTCGATTTTTCGATGATTAGTTGTGCGATTCGGTCCACTTTTTCCACTCGATATGGTTGGTCTCCTAGGTTGGCTAGGACCACCTTCACTTCTCCTCTGTAGTCGGAATCTATCACACTTGCATTTGTCGTGAGTCGATGTTTGACTGCTAGACTGCTTCGTGGTGCAATTCGTCCATAGGTGTTGTGAGGTAATCCAATAGCTATCCCCGTCCCAACAATTGCTTGCCCTCTGGCAGGAACGTCGGTTCCTTCGTTAGCGTACAGGTCGTGACCTGCCGCTCCTGCTGTTCCCTTCATAGGCACTCTGGCCTCGGCGGATAGCTTCTTAACTCTGACTCTCTGGTCATTGGCCGTCGGGCCACTCTTGGTTGTCGGACCTTGCTTGGCCTGGACCTTGGAGAATCGGGTGATGAGAGTCTCTACCCGGGCTTTATCTTCGGGTACCGCATATGCAAGAGGCGAACTTTTGAGACACCAAGTCGTACATCGTTCGCTGTTGAATGTGATCCTTTTGTCATTCCAAACGATTGTTGGATTGTGTTCTTTCAACCAGGGCATCCCGGGGATGACCTCATGGTTTTGGAGATTCGCCACTTGGAAGGTTGCCAATTCCCAATGGCTACTAATGTTCATAGATACTTTCGTCATATGGGTAACGGGGCCCATAGCGCTTGGTTTTCTGTCCGTAAGGTTAAGCTCCCTGGGGTTTTTTGCTTTGATCATCTTGATCCCGTGTTTGTTGCAGACTTCTCTGTCTATGAAGTCTTCTGTTGCTCCTGAGTCGATCATGGCGTTGATAGTGACTCACTTTTTTTCGCCGTGTAGTTGTATCTTGACCATAATCTGGTCATTGTCGTGTTCGAGGGTTTCGGTATAGTTGAGTGCCGCCTAGTAGTTTTCCAGGATGATGGGTTTTCGTTCAGGTCTGTCCCTCAGACCATCTCCTACTGGGGACACTCGTCGTTTCCCTACTGTTCGGGTTCCTGTTCGACCTCGATTTCCCTAATCTTTGGTCTGGTTTGCCACGGGGCGGTTTTCTTTGCGGGTTGCCAGCTCCTGGCTTGTGCTTTGAAGGGTTTCGGTCCGTCTTTTTTCGGGCAACTACTGGCTAAGTGTCCCGGTTGTGCGCACTTGAGGCATAGTTGTTCTCGTATCCTCCTTTGGAATTCCTCTCTCGAGATATTGAATCTTGGTTGTTTTCGCGTCGAGTCCAGTTCCATAGGGTCGCCGTAATTCTGATTGCTATTATTGGCCACTCGGTATGTCCCGTCTGAGTTTCGTGCTATGTTCGTCTCCCATTGGATGTTTTTTGTTGATGGCGAGCCTTGGATATGCCTGACCGTCGCCAGTTTGGTTTCTTTCCTGATTGCCCATTGGGCTAGGGCTTCGAGGCCCTCGTATTCCTCGCTGCTAGCTCCCCAGGCGTTCTGTAGTTCCGCGATCATTCCACCCGGGAGTAGTTCTCCTCCAGTTGAGTCGGCCAATTCGGCTTCGCTGGCTACAAGGCGGAATTCGTTCCAATATTCCGTAACTGATCGTTTGCCTTGCTTCATGTTCTTATTCTGATCCTTGCCTCTTCTTTGGCGTCGATTATGCCAAATTGTCTTTGTAATTCCGCTTTGAACCCTGCCCAATTGTCCCATGCTGGGGTGATCCATTCTTCTGCATAGGGTGTGATCCATGTCCCTGCGTCGTCCCTTAGTAGGCTTCTTGCATAGAGGATCCTTTCCTCATCGTGGCCCTTTTGCCATCCTACTGTCCTGTAGTATACTATGAGTTGGGCTAGCCATTCTCTTAGTTTGTGTCGTTCTCTTCGGTAAACCTCAGGTTCTTTGGCTTTGCGTTTCCTGGTTCCTCCACTTAGGGATGTGATGATTTGTCTCATCTGTTCCAGGCTTAGGATCGGGGTCGTGTCCGAGGATGTAGCTCCTCCTTGTTCTGCTGTAGCCGCCATCGTGTTTCGTCGTGTCCTTCCTCATTCCTCTGTTTCTTCCGATCCAATTGGTGATGGTGGCTCTGGTGTTGTAGGGCGCGGTGCCCGCTCTTCCGTTAAGGCCCTTTCTAGTTCTTCTCCTAGTGATGAAAGGTCAAGATTTTCCGCTAGGGGGTCGATGTCGTTTTCGTTGTTGATCTCCGTTTGGTCTGTTTGTTAGGTGCTACTGGTTGACGCAACCAAATGTTACAATCCTCTCCTCTAGGGGTGATACTTGCAGCAGGTAACCAATAGTCTCCTAACGATCACTTCTTCTTTGCCCAATAGCTGTTGTGATAGCTAAGTCCGTTGACTCCTATCTAGCAACGTTGCTCGCTACGCTCATATAAGACAGTCGTGTCTTGGTTCCCAGAAACGTGGTAGATAAAGATCTTTGTATTGAAAGTATCGAGTATGAAAGAACTTAGATGGTTGCGTTAAGAACCCAAATCGCATGCCCCGAGGGTGCCCTTATATACGGGTTCTTCCCTCAACCCTAACCCTGTGTGACTCATACCCTCACGTCACGCGACTCATGACTCATAGTGAGTCATAGTGTGAAATCCATCAGCTGACTCGTCCGAGTCAGCTGCGTCCTATCTCGCAACCAATCAAAACTCATAAAAGAAGTCATGTGCCCTATCGGGGTCACATGCGTAAAACCCATGACTCATAACTATGAGTCATGTGTGAAATACCTAAACCACATGACCACAATCGTGCGTCATGTCAAATATCAACCAATAACAATCACCCAATGACACGCTATTGCGTCGCCATGTGAAAACCTATAAGTCAACTGATCTCATAGTGTGAAAAATAACAAACCGATGACTAATAACTATTAGTCATGTGAGATTCTGCCTTGCTTAGTCACCGTTTGTGACACAGCGATTGCTGCCTGAAGTCAGTTCGGAAACCTGATGCGTAGACAGTGACAGACTCTCGCGCATTGAATGGTCTGACGTCTTTGAAGTTGGCCACTTCATATACGGTTCGGTGAAGAGATATTATTACATTGGCATTAGTCGGCTACGTGTACTCTAGACTGACCTATTATTCACGGAACTGACACACCCTCACGGTAATATGGTAGTCTACATCTTCATAATATGAATATAGAGTCGAACGGTTGTCAGGGTCAAGAGATGTTCGCACTGACAAGCAGAGAGAACTTAGTTCGGTCGATACTTAGTTAGTATGGTTAGGACATGTAGCCTGCGAACACTCAGATGCGCAATATAAATATTGAAGTGCCTCCTTCGCTTAAACAGAATCATCAAGCACCAGAGAAGAGATCTTATCAATATAACAAGTTACAACTATTATTTTCCTTATTATCTTCATACTACGCTAGTAACCTAGTTAGACTTTACTACGAGCCTTCCTAGACATGATTCTCCATCTATAGAACCACTCGAGCATAAGGCCTAGTCCGGTATTACAAGTTACCTTACCCGCTACCCCTAACACTATATTGATAGTTCTCCTTGTTACCAAGGCTCATTACACATGAACCAAGCTGTCACGACAAAGTATATAACCGAAAATATACATCAGAGAGTTAGGCAAGACCTTTTCGAGAATCGAACCCTACGAAGACATCTCGAACCACTATCGCGCAGCGATCATCCCCTATAATCACCAGTCATACCCTACGGGCTTACTATCGATCAAGAACTTGACCAGATTCACATTCACTTGACTCTACAATATCTCCCTTACTATATAGACAAGGGTCTTATAGCACCAACCTTCACAGAATTCATTTGGGTATTTCTTCAAGCATACGAGGAAACCGAGGAAGGCGCAGACGAAGAGTGGAATACCAAATCCCCACCTTCGAAATCCAAATAGCACTAGGAGATACCAGCTATTTGGACATATAGTCGGACGAATTGTCCAAATCAAGGCAATTCACCTCTACCCAGTCACGACCACTACCGGTGAGACAGGCAGACAGACGAAGCCATGCTAGAAACCATTTCTTTGGTGAAAGAAATCTTTCACACCTTGGAAGACGATCAGTGGCTTTACGAAGTCTATGAGCAAGACATCTTCGAGTTCCCCATCCCAAAACAGTCAGCCTGGAAGAGATATCCAATGTCTCGTTTTCCCCGAATCACTTGTGGAGACCCAATGGACATATCTGGGGGCGAGCCGGGAAACCCATCGGAACGCATTAGCGAGGCCTCAGTGATCTCTAGCAATGAGGGGCCAATCCATTTGGACAAAGTACCAAGAAGGACTGGCTCCCTATACCTACCAGGATCACTACGAGGGATCGGTGCAAGGATTAAAGATTGGGGATCAGGCAGACGACAAGTCTCACCAAAGCCAAAAGACGATAATGCCTTCCTAAAACCCCTAGCGGCAAGAGCGGGACTCGCAATAAGGCACCTCGACGGGAAAATAGTGACAAACCAAGTAAAACTTGGGGATTTGGAAGAACAAGTACAAGGACTTGTACATGAAATCCAGGACACCCGGCAAGAGGTCGAGGACGGCAAACAACTCGACGCAGAAAGAGTGATAGCCTTGGAGGGAATAATCGTCGCAGTCGAAAATGTCACCCAGACCCGACAAGAGGACATAACCAGACTAGCCCTTGAGCTAGAACATGTGAGGAAGCATCAACAAGAGGCAAATGAACGACAAAGTCGTCATGAGGTAGTAAGTTCCCAGCTACATGCTAACATAATGGGACAGGGCGAGACTTCAGCAAATAGGGCAAATGCCCTAGAGCAAGAACTAATCAAATTAAGGGCTCAATATGCAGCAGACGTCGCCACCTTTCAGCGAGTGGTCAACAGACACGGTGAAACTCAAGAATGAGTAACAGAAGAGTTATCCGCCCAGATGACCATTATAATGCAAAAATTGGCCAGTTTTCAACCAACCCCTACCACTAGTACCCCGGCTCCACTGTCAATGCAAGTTCCTGCCGCCCCACAGGTTACTACGAACCCTGATCGAGTACAACGATAGGCACAAGAGAGACGGGAGCACAATGCAACAGAACCAGGCAGGCAAGACAAAGGGAAATAGCGGGAAGGAGAACCACTAAGGTCGGGAAACCAGGGAGGTGGAAACCAAAGTCCTCCTCCCCCTCCACAATACAATAACCCCGATCCCAGCGACAATGGATCAGACCAGGGTGGTGGCGGAGGAGGAGGAGGCAGTAACCCAGGCTGGCGCCAGACAGGGGAGACCCTATCGACCCACCAGTCGCGATGATGGCTCAAGCGATAGGAATAGCCATTGCAAATAGTGGTAAACGACAGGCTGACGCCCCACTGCCGTTCAAAAACCGAAAAGACCAAATCCTTAAACTTTGGTTACTTTAATGCGAGGACTACTTCAAAAGAAACCCGAACCAGTGGAGATCGGACCAGGACCGAATCAAATCCGTGCTGGGGAGAATGCAAGGAGAAGACGTGTCGGCATTTGCATTTACCTATCGAAACAAGATGACTGGAGAATTAGGCCATCTAAAGATCGAAGGTTACGAATTCTGGGAGGCATTCAGAGGACAGTGCATTCTACAATTTGTGCTCACGCATGAGGGAGAAAGATCCCTAGCACTAATGACAAAAGTTACCTATAAAGGTAACATTGACCGCTACCTTCTCGAAATGGGAAACCACAACACCCATGTGGGAATGAGTGGAGTCGCATGGCGACAAATAATAGAACGGGACATACTGAAAGAGGCATTGCGCCGACTATCAACTGAGGAATACGCAACACACAGTGCCTCGATTACAGTACTAAGAACAGTCTGCAGGAGAGAAGAAATATTCATAGAACAACTCGCCTGACAGCACGGTGGCCCCAGTGTTCCCCGAAACGATTCAGGAGGGAAAAAGAAGATAGAAGAAAAGGCTGTCACAAAGCCTAGGAAACGAAGAAAGCAATATTCGGCCGAAGAAAAGGCGGCCTACAAAATAAAAATGGAAGCCGAAAAGAAAGGAAAGGGCCCAGCACCAATGCAGGGAAAAGTAGAACATACTTACTGGAATAAAGCCCACAAAGGAATCAAGAACCAAATAGTTCAAGATCGGAAAAGGGCACAACAGTGTACCTGTTATGGAATGAATAACCACAAATGGGCAAACTGTAGAAAAACAATCCAAGTATCCACTATCAGCACGCAATCAAGGAAACAGTTTGGTCAAAGACTACGGCACCATACTTCCCTGCAATGGAAAGCCGGCCCTATAACCCCCTTCGAAGACCCCAAACCTCGACAGTGACAAGACAAAAGTCACCGGAAGGGACACCCGTGTCAATCAAATTGAGAGACCCTTGGCATGGAATTTTAGCGACATGGAGTTAAAATGAGTTACTCCCGGCACCGATGGCGACGGCACTGGGTAGTCGGAGGATGCCCTCCCTCCGAAATTGAAATCAAAGAAATGAGAGACTATGACAAGTAGATCGGACATCATCCTGAAGGCAAAAGAGAACAAAGCCAAGTGAACTGGGGAAAGTATCATCCGGTACCCAGATGAAGAAAAAGAGTTAGAATGGCAATAAGTAAAAGAAACTTAGTAAGACCAGTCCAATGAAGACCCCAAGGAAAGGTTCATACTAGTGGCGACTAGCAGAACAAGGAATCGCTCCTTGAGAGGAGGCCCTGAGAATCTTATACCTGGACCGATGACGTGAGTGATAGGACACGTAGGTCGAAGTACCCCTATGCTATCCAACGAATACACGGTCCGGCTAAAAGATAAGCTTGAGTTCGTGGATCTGGCTTGTAATCCCTTTATACCTGAACTATGCTACTTGAAATCTTGCTAGCAGCTAGTCAGAGAAGTGGCATATCAGAGGTTATGGGAATTCCTCAGCAGGAAGTAAAGATCGCTAGTAGTGGGCTGCCCGATAACCAAATGAAAAAACGTTTTTAGTTTGTCTGAGGAGACCTCAAGGGTCGAAACTACGCGGGCGTAGTAACAAACCCCTGTTAACTACACCCTAAAAAACAGGATAAACGATAAACGAAAATGCAATAGCATACTGCCGGGTGGCAAACGACACAGGACTCAGGTCCCAAAACCTTCACATTATGAATGCCCTGAAGAGCCCGCATTTATTGAAGCAGCTGGAAAGTGAATACGCATCCGAGTACTGCTTGACTCAGGATCGAACATCTCTTTGATCAATAAAGACTTAGTCAAAGACTTCGACATACATTACGAGACTCGCGAAATGGCGCTAAACCTCCTAGCCTTCGACGGCGAAGGTAACTCATCGGGAGAAAAGTACTTCACACATCCTATCCTCCTCGAAATCTGAAAAAATGGCCACCGCACCCACATATCTTGTGAGATAGCCACCCCAGGAAAGTATGACCTTATCATCCCATTTGGATGGTGGTACAAGGAACACCCCATAGCCAATATCGACGAACCCCAAAGTTGGACATTCACCGAGCAGCGCTGCATCAGCAAAATGTAAAAACCACTCCTGGTCCACGAAGGGGGGTTATGGTTCCCCTGGTCCTCCTGGTCCACCTTGATCCACCCTGATCCACATTTTTGGTAATATTTCCAAAAGTGTGGATCAGAGCGGATCGGAGTGGACCAGGTGGACCACGGGGACCACGACCCGCCTTGGTGGACCAGGAGCGTTCAGGACCACCGTGGACCACGCTCCGACATTTCCCTGATGTGTCCAGGACACCTCGAAGATGAAGGAGTAGGAGGAATGATTGAATGGGACGAAATGGTAGCTTTTGACGAAGAAGCTTAGTATGTTGGCAGGATATGTTGACAACAAGACCCAAACCAAGTATTGCTGGATAAAATACCACAATACTACGAGGACTATCACAAACTATTTCTTACTGCATGTCACAAACGGTGACTAAGCAAGGCAGACTTTCACATGACTAATAGTTATTAGTCATTGGTTTGTTATCTTTCACACTATGAGATCAGTTGACTCATAGGTTTTCACATGACGACGCAATAGTGTGTCATTGGGTTATTGTTATTGGTTGATATTTGGCATGACGCACGATTGTGGTCATGTGGTTTTGACATGACGCACGATTGTGGTCAGGTGGTTTATGTATTTCGCACATGACTCATAGTTATGAGTCATGGGTTTTGCGCATGTGACCCCATTATGGCACATGACTTGTTTTATGAGTTTTGATTGGTTGCGAGATAGGGCGCAGCTGACTCGGACGAGTCAGCTGACGGATTTAACACTATGACTCACTATGAGTCATGAGTCGCGTGACGCGAGGGAATGAGTCACGCAGGGTTAGGGTGGAGGGAAGAACCCCTATATAAGGGCACCCTCGGGGCAGGAGATTTGGGTTCTTCACGCAACCATCTAAGTACTTTCATACACTATACTTCCATTCAAAAAGATCTTTATCATACTTCCACGAACCAAGACCCGACGGTCTTATATGAACCTAGCGATCGACGTTGCCAGATAGGAGTTAAAGGACTTAGCTATCGCAACAGGTATCGAAGAACGAGAGAAGGGATCGTTAGGAGACTATCGGTTACCTGCTGCAAGTATCACCCGGGGAAGACAGGATTGTAACACTGCAACGGCAGAGAAATTAGCAGAGTGAAGGTCATTCGATCACGCGATAGACCTTAAGCCAGGTGCTGAACCCCACTGGGGACCAATCTACCCCATGTCGGCATATCAGCTAGATACACTAGATAAATATCTCAAAGAAATGCTGCAACAAGGAAAGATTGTCCACAGTCAATCACCTGCAGGGGCACCAATCCTATTCGTCCCCAAGGCAGATGGAAAGTTACAGCCATGTGTCGATTACGGAAACCTAAATAAACTCATGCTTCAAAACAAATACCCATTACCATTCATCGGGGAATTAAAAGACCGAGTAGCGGGAGCTAAGATATTCACAAAGTTAGACTTAAAAGACGGATACCACCTGTTAGGAATACGAGAGGGGGACAAATGGAAAACCGCATTCAGGACCCGATACTGTCATTTCGAATACAAAGTCCTGTCTTTCAGACTTGTCAACACTCCTGCAACATTCCAAGCAATGATGAACAAAATCCTAAGAGAATTTCTCAACCACGGAGTAGTCGTCAACCTAGATGATATCCTGATATACTCGGAAAGCAAGGAAGTACATATCGACTTGGTAAAACAGGTCCTGGCGAAGCTGAAGGAACACTAGCACACAGTATCGGTGACCAAATCGGTTTTTCATTTTGAATTGGTCGAGTTTCTAGAATACATAGTGGGAATTGACCGAGTTACAATGAGCGAGAGAAATGTCGAGTTGGTAATGAATTGGAGTGCCTCGCGATCGGTAAAGAAAGTACAGATCTTTATCGGTTTGGGGAAATTTTTACCGACGGTTCATCAAAGACTTCTCTATAATATGCACACCCATAACTAAGACACTAAAAGGTGACAAAGCCAAATTTCACTGGGGCCCAAAGCAGGACGAAGGGTTCACAGAACTCAAGCGCCGATTTGTCACGGCCCCTATTTTGGAACACTTCTACCCTGATAGAGAAATGGTGGTGGAGACTGACGCGAGTGACTTCGCACTCAGATGCGTACTATCCCAATTCAAGGACAAAAGCCTGCACCCAGTAGCATTCCACTCCAGAAAGCTGAATCCCATGGAAAGAAACTACGAAATTCACGACAAGGAACTACTTGCAATCCTAGAAGCTTTTAAGGAATGGAACCCCTCTCTGATAGGAGCAGATAAACCCGTGACGGTATACACCGACCACCAGAATCTGCAAAATTTCCTCACAACAAAAGTTTGGAATCAGAGGCAAATTAGGTGGGCACAGAGATTGGCAGATTACCATTTTAAGATCGTATACCGCCCGGGGAAAAGAGGAGGAAAACCAGATGCACGGAGCTGACGGCCAGAGTACCGTCCTGAGAAGGGAGCTAGACATAGTGAACAGTCGATATTGAAACCTGAACACTTCCAAATATCACTCATCCACGAAGATGACGAGGACGGAGGTTACATCTCAGAGCCTGAACCCACGATGAGAAACCGAAGTAGGGTTAAGCGACTATCAAGCAAAGCTATACTACCAACCAAAGAATCAAGGCTAGCGGAAGGACACGACATCTACGCAATAAGTGAGTTCACTATTCCAGCACAAGGACAAGTCCTAGCAGAAACGGGAATAGCCATTGGACGACCAAAAGGAACGTATGCCCGGATTGCCCCACGAAGTGGCCTTGCAAGCAAGAAAGGCATAGCAATCAACGGAGGCGTTATCGACGCAGACTACACTGGCGAAATAAGGGTTATTATGATTAACCACGGCAAAGCAGATTGCAGAATCCAGAAAGGGGACCAAATCGCCCAACTTATTATTGAAAAAAATCAACACATCCGACATAATGGAAGTAGACGAGCTGGAATTGACTGAACGAGCGAACAGTGGTTTTGGAAGCACAGACATGTCTCCAAAACGTACAATAGGGGTCAGAAACGCCCAGCCTATGATATGCTTTCTGCAAGCCGACTCAAGTGACAACGAATACTTCGAGAGCGAAGATATCGGCAACCATCTTGGACTAAGACAAGAGCATGTCTTGATGTCAAGCGCCATCATTTCACAAGTGGAAATGAAAACATTCGCGGTCGACTTCATAGCAACAGTGGTAGAGGCAAGCGAAAAGGACCAGGAATAGACGACGAGAAAGAGGGAACTCGGGAGACTAGAAAACGAAGGAAAGGAGTACCCAAAAAACTGGATGGAAAAAGACGGACTACTCTACTATAAGAATCAACTATACATCCCAAACGACGGAGAATTGCAAACAACCATCGCAAAAGGATATCACGATTCGCAAGTAGCACGACATTTCGGACGGGAAAAAACGGTTGAAATTGTCAACAGGGATTTTTATTGGAAGGGACTAACGGCATGGATAAACGATTACATACAATCCTGCGACGAATGTCAACACAATAAATCACCAAGGCATGCGCGATAGGGATTACTACAACCTCTACACATCCCCTTTGCAGCATGGACTTCCATCTCAACAGACTTCATAACCCATCTACCAGAATCACAAGGTCACACACAGATCATGGCTGTTGTAGATCGGTTCACAAAGATGGCACACTTTATCGGTTTAAATGAAAACGCAACCACAAAAGAGGTGGCCGATACATACCTACGAGAAGTCTGGAAACTTCACGGTCTACCCACCGAAATTATTTCAGATACGAACGCCAAGTTTTCGGGAGAATTCTGGGAGTCGTTATGCAAGTCGCTGGGCATAAGACGAAAGATGTCCACTGCATACCACCCCCAAACAGATGGACAGACGGAAAGAACCAACCAAACGCTGGAAGGATACCTACGCAATTTTGTCAATTACGACCAGAATGACTAGTATCAACTACTACCACTAGGCAAACACGTGTACAATAACTCCACCACCAACACACATGGGATGTCACAGTTTTACGCCAACTATGGGTTTCACTCACAGACAGAGTGGATGAAGGAACGAGAAGCTCAAAACCCTGGAGCAGGACTATACACGCACTGGATGCAGGTAACTCAAGAACATGCCAGAAAAGCACTAGAACAAACTCAAAAAGAAATGAGTAAATACTACGATCGGAAAGCCCGTCAACAACCAGACATTAAGGTCGGAGATTTGGTAATGTTGAATGCCAAAAACATCCGCACCAAACGACCGAGGAAACAATTAAGTCCAATAATGCACGGGCAGTTCAAGGTATTAGAAGTCAAGAAAGGAGAGTGGGCTTTCAAACCAGAAATATCACCACGGTGGAAAATCCACCCAATATTTCATGTTTCGTTACTGGAACCTTACCGAGCATCAGCGCGGGAAGGACGAGAACAACCTCCAAGAGTTCTGGAAGACATCGAAGGAGACCTCCAATGGGAGGTAGAAAGGGTCGTGAAGAGTGAAGTTATCACTTACACGAGGAAGGTTGGAAGACGTAACAAAGAGTTCAAGGAACTTCGTTACTTCATTAAATGGAAAGGTTGCGCAGAGGATGAGAACACCTAGGAACGACCGGAAGGGCTAGGGAACGCTCAGGAGCTGGTAGAAGAGTTCCACAGACAAAATCGGGAAATGCCCGGACTAGCGGCGGTCAAATGAAGAGAAACGGTTTTCCTCATGTGGCCAAGCAAACGCATGAGGTTTTTCACCCTACTACTTCGAGTTTGAAAATGGATAGCAAAATTGGGTATTCAGGGACAAAACCTAGGAGGAGGGAGCCCGTGTTAGGCATACCAATAATGCCGACCCATAAGGCCCACGCACAGACCCCTGCGTACTAATCAGTCAAGTACAAACTACAAGAGATATATCTCGGTCTAGCTTAAGATGATAGTCACGTGCCTCGGACTATAAGGTCACGTGTTCGATTCACAGCCGCGTCATAGTTATTATTAGTTAAAATATAATTATCCAACAAGTCATAAATGAGGGCGATAATAGCACAAAGACGTCTAAGAATTAAGTGTGCCTTCCCGTTTTAGGATGCCCATAGGGTAGGAATGAGAGTTCCCTAAGATGACGGACGGAATTAGAATAAACACTTAAGTAAAATTATTGTAAGAAGATACCAGATGACACATAGCGGAGACCTCCGGGTCCGTTCAGAACCAGTCAGTACGAACATAATATAATGAGCCCCAATTGCTATTCGAGCGATTGCTGCCACAAGTCAGTTCGGAAACCTAATGCGCAGACAGTGACAGACTCTCGCACATTGAATGGTCTGACGGCTTTGAAGTTGGCCGCTTCATATACGGTTCGGTGAAGAGAGATTATTACATTGGCATTAGTCGGCTACATGTACTCTAGACTGACCTATTATTCACAGGACTGACACACTCTCACGATAATATGGTAGTCTACGTCCTCATAATGTGAGTATGGAGTCGAACAGTTGTCAGGGTCAAGAGGTGTTCGCACTTACAAGTATAGAGAACTTAGTTTGGTCGATACTTAGTTAATATGATTAGGACATGTAGCCTGTAAACACTCAGACGCGGAATATAAATATCGAAGTGCCTTCCTCGCTTAAACGGAATCATCAAGCACCGGAGAAGAGATCTTATCAATATAATAAGTTATAACTATATTTTTCCTTATTATCTTTATAATACGCGAGTAACTTAGTTACACTTTACTACGAGCCTTCCTAGACAAGATTCTCCATCTATAGAACCACTCGAGTATAAGGCCTAGTCCGGTATCACAAGTTACCTTACTGGCTACCTCTAACACATCTAACCACTGATGTGGCGCGATTTAGGCTCAGTCAGATATCCAATATGGATGAAACTCCAATTCCATTTGACTTTCTCCACAGAAGAACCTATGAGATGAAAGGATCTAGGACTGTTTGGGCTAAACAGACAAAAGGTGGGTGGGATAAGAGACAAGCCACATTAATACTTTATGTATTTGCAGATGGACTCTCCCGGATTAAGCCTAAGCTCATCTTCCATGCCGCAACCGGAGCCCAAATACGGAGAAATGAAGAAGGCCTATATGACAACCGTGTCACCATTGAGTTTAATCCTACAGCATACAATAACGAAGCACTCCTCTTACGCTGGATTGACGAGGCGCTTATTAAGCTTGAAGATTGGAAAGATGGAGGGTTACTAGCTATTGATGCTGCTGAGTTTCATAAAATAGAAAGGGTCTTAAACACTCTACCAAATCATTGTATAATTCCTAGTATGATCCCGCCTGGCTGCACTGGACTTGTTCAACCATTAGACATCTCTATTAATAAGCCTTTCAAAGAGCTATTGCGTGAGCATGTTGAGAGTTTTGCTGAAGAGAAGGAGGATGCGGGCAAGGAAACATGGATAGTAGGGGACCGGCGTGTTATGACTACTACATGTGTAAGCCATGCATGGGCTCAGTTTTGTCAAGAGTCTCGTCATTTAGTTATTATATCCTTCCAGAATGTTGGTCTTTCTTTACACCCAAATGGAAGTGAGGACCAAGAGCTTAATATCAAAGGACTATGTACAAGTGAGTTGGTAGTGGGTGATGGATATGAGGCAGGCCGGGGGGAGAATAATGATATTTGGGAGGAGGAACAAACACTAGGGATGGCCTCTGATGAATCAGAGGCGGTAGAATATGAGGTGGCTGACCTTACGGGTATTTAGATTGACTTTTCTTTCTTTAGTGATTTTTGACATGGCTCGTTACCTAAGTTGCTTTGTAATAGATCGACAAATAGCGGTGTTTTGTATTGCGAAATTGGCTATGGCGCACTGCCAAGCCATCCGGATTTTTTGAGATTTTACGGTACAGTGTGTTCGCCTTACCGTACCCCTTGTGTCTCTTGATGACACTGATTATCTACTTGGACCGCCTGGTGGTTTCAAGGTTGCTTCCGAATCATTTCGCATGATGGTAGGATAGCGATTTGTTAAAACTGATAGGCGGCGAGCCGGGCCGATAAGCAGTAAGCGAAACAGACCGTTTGCACAACCGGTACTTAGGCACGGAAGGCGCTAGGAGCAGCTTTACCGAAAGTGAGAACAAGGGGGAAAAGAGAGGCCAAATAGGAGGTGCGGTAAGACCAGTTTGATTAGACGGTTGACCGGAGGGGGGTAGCTTGGAATCGCCAGCGGTATTAATTGTCAGGCAAACTCCCCCACACTCCCACAATACCGCTCCACTGTAGAATCTGAAATGAGTGACGCGTGTTCCGGCTTGGGGTCTATTTCTCGGTAAATGGGGCGAAATAGAGCAAGGTATGAGTTGCTCAGCTCTTATGAAAGACATTGGGAAAGAAAACTACTCTGATTTTATGAGGGTAAGCAAGTTAAGTAAAGTTGTATGCGGCTCAATTGCTTGAGATTCTAGAGTGAAGCCGTCGACTATAATATAATATCTCTCTATTACGTGGGCTAGTTTGTTCCATAAAGGTAGCCGTTGGGGCTATGGAAATAAAAACTCTCCCGAGTTCGTTCAAGAGCAGTTGCGAGCACTAGTAATCTCCTCCGCAGATCCACTCGATTAGGGAGAGGCTCCTTTTTGTTGTGTGGCTGTGTCTTTAAGCTCTCCTTTGATCAAGTTGTTTGCTAACTTATGTCATAATTTTTATTTATAATCGAGTTGTAGGGAATCGATAGTTGGTTAGGCAGAACAAATCTAGGCGTCTTGCTGTGCCTCCAGTGTGCTGGTGGTGGAAACTCGCAGGTCGTACTTGTACGAAAATGCAGCGAGAGGTCATAAGGTCACTCCTTGTGATTAGTCAATAATCGATACTCGCGACATGGTTAATCGAGCTATCAATAGAGTAAGTACCGTAAACCGTGGTAGTGATCCCGGCCGCATCGCGGAGGGTGAGTTCGCATAAGTGCCCCCTAGTGGTTCTAAAGAGCTAGGTTTCCGCGATGCGAGTCTTGAGTACGCGTACCAGGGAACTCGAAAAATTCACTGTGAAAACGAGTGGACCGAAAGGCGTTCTTGAAATACAAATAGCGTACTTGGTGAAACTACGGTAAACTAAAGTCTGTAAAGTTAAAAGTCTTCTCAGGCTACAGCATACCGGTCCTTGCAAGGATGCGAAGCTGGGTAGTTTGCGTCCTTGGCGTGGGAGTGGCGAGCTGGGGCTCAATTAGTTATGAAAAAGAGCCTCATAGGTAAAACGGGAAAGCAATCCCTGCTCTTCTTTGCTAAAGCGAATGAGGCTCCCATCGACATCTTCGACCAGCTGCCCTAACTGCTATGCTACCACCCTACCGAACCTTATCCACTATAACACACCACCGACGGCAAACGGAGGATCGAGTCTCTGCAGTCCATGGCAGTATGGCATATCGAACACCTATACCAACAATCGCATGACCGAGATTATTCACGGTGGCTCGAGCACGAACGTTGGAAATGTGTTAAAGAGTTACAATAACACCATCAACGTCGGAATGGATGAGTCTTTGCGGATTAAAGCTTGGTTATCTCCACCCGAACTCTATAAAAGGCATCAAGATGTGAGAAATTATCGGCTGAATGAGGTTGGGGAATGGGTTCTACGGAGAAGGGAGTTCGAGTCATGGCGCAAGAGTGGGGATGGCTCGGTGAATCGTACATTGCTATGCTATGGGGGTCAAGGAGTTGGCAGGACTTATATAAGATACAAGAGTATTCTCCAGAAAGAATGGACGATGTTGACAAACAATAAAATCAGTTCATTAGTAATAGACACCTTGCAGAAACAAGCTCGGGGACAGAATACCGCCGTTATATTTCTCTATTGCGATTACCAGGCCCAGAAGGAACAATCGGCGGTGAATATGATAGGGGGCTTACTTAGACAGGTTGCTTTGTGAGCGCTGAGGATTCCCAGCGAGATTAGAAATTCTTTTGATGAGTCAAAGCAGGAAGGCGGCGAAGGTCTGCGGTTGCCGGACATGCTGAAATTATTCATCAAGGCAATCCGCTCTATTGAGCTAGTATACCTGTTTGTCGACGCCGTAGACGAGGTGCTCCAACAGCATCGATCGGGGTTTCTTCGGGCGTTACGACAGATCATCTATGATGCACCAAATGCGCGGCAATTTCTTACGGGGAGGCCGTATATTCGTGGGGAAGTTGACAGCATCTCACGAAGAGGGCAGGTATCATTCAAATTGTGGCCGGCCAAGGAGATATCGCTCGATACCTAAGCCAAAAGATGGATGATGACCAAGATCCAGACTTGATGACCGAATGCCTAAGAAATGACATTATGAAAACAATGTTGGAAAAGACTTCGGAAATGTGAGTAATCACTAACTAATATTCTTCGTAGGTTTCTGCTCGTTGCCTTAAACATCGAGGCAATCTTGGATGGGACCTCGTTAGCGGGGGGAAAGAAAATGTTGCAAAAGATGGCGACGATCGGTGCGGCCCTCGACAGTGTGTAGCGAAACTACTGTTCGCACGGAATGATGTCACTCCCGACATGTCAAACAATAATGGCCAAACCCCACTCTGGAGTGCTTCTTACAATGGACATGAGGGGGTGGTGAGGCTACTGCTCGCACGGAAGAATATCAATCTATCGGCATAGGGGGGTTATAGCACTCTTCTAGTCTCGGGCAATCCCGGTCTCCATAGATTAGTCTCAAAGAGACATTTGCCTTCTACACCTATGTCCATTCCTTTCATAACAGTTTCCATATACATGCCTCTTACCAGCACAACTTCCGTCCTCTCCCCGAAACTCTTTCCAGCCATCTGGTATATCCATTACTACCTTGTGGGCACACTCTCTGCCTCCTTGTTCTTTCTTTTCGGTTTTTCCTAAACTCCGCCTTTGGGCTTATCCTGCGCATTTGCTTGTCGCAGGAAAGCACTTCACTATCTATTATAATATATCCGTTCAAGCTTCTCGGGCTTCTATATACATGGCTTGGTATGCTACCACTTCCGAAGTGTTTTTTCATTCTTTTTCTATTCTTCAAGGTTATCTTTCTTGCATGGTATTTTAGTTTATTTCCTTCCATCATTTCCGCAAGAACTCTAACCTCTAATGCTCACCATCACCGAGGCTAACTAGAGAGTGTAAATACGGAAGACAGAATAGTGGAAAAATCATGCCAACACTCACGGGATTATATACGAGCTAGACTTATCCTAATATGGGGTCAAACCCCGTACATGTCTGCTAAGCTCGCGGTGGGATCTTGCAGGACAAGTTTAAGATTTTCCTTTTATTTATATAGCACGTGTGTACTTGTATGTAATAATATTATATACCTTTAATATGCGGGGACTAACCCTACCCAGTCTAGACATGGACTACTCCAGATAAACCTGGGGACCAAGAGCAGGGAATGTCGTAGGCTGGATAATCCTTCAGAGGTATTCACATTGCTTAATATGGCTTTGAGATAAACCTTGGCATAGCCTGAAGTGCAGCGGCCTTGTTTTGGTAAGATAAAAAAAGAAAAATATCAACGGCTGAATCTTTGTCTTTTTTCGCTATTGTTTTGCCCCCTCTGAGATATGAAAAACCTAACCTTAATAGAGGAGGCAGCTCTAACAAGAGTATATGGTTCACCAACTGCCCTAACTTGTGAAATAGCGTAGGTTTTTAGCAGCGGAATAAGTTGATTAATTCGCCTATCTTTTAACAATAACCAAGACAACTCTCATGTAGCCTTCCTCCTTACATATACCCAGGGCACACAAACGAGTGACAAGGAAGACGAACAAATGAAAGCTTAAACAACAAAGAAGACAAAGACATTAGAGTAGAATATCGCAACATAACTTTTACCGTATGGGGCGAGTGATAGGATATGAGGCTGGGTGCAAATAAGATGATTTAGGTGTGGACCGACGAGTATCTATGGAGTGTGGATTGATGGAGATGGAAGTGGGGGTGAAATTAGGGGGAGAGGTGTGCGATGCGGGAGATCGACCATTGTAGGAGAGCGAGGGGCGGTGGGGGCAGATTAGGACGATTTTTGCGAGCGAGAAACTGTTTTTCTTTCTTTTGTAATGGTCTCAAGAGTGGCTGGGCAGGAATTGCAGGAAGAAATAAATCCAATGGACATTTCTCATCCACTTTAGTCTGCACATAGCTAAAGCTTACCAAGGCACTACCGCTAACTTGGCTTTTTTTATTACGGGAGGTTGTGGGCGCCTAGCAACTTGTAAAAAGACATAGCAAAAGGGGATAGGTCATGCTGTGCGACTGTCCAACAGCCGGTACTCATAATTTTATTGATTAAACTATGACAATAATAAGAAAGCTGTCGCCGCTGTCTGAGATCTACTGCACTACAAATGGTAAGCCTACATGAGCGGCTTGGCACCCAATAATTTCCAAAAAGCTAGGGTTCCTTAGTGGGGAGTCTCGTGTACTTAGAGTGTGTGACTGTTGAGCTCGCTGAGGGATCTTGTAGGAAAATCTTTAAGATTTTCCTTTTTATTTATATAGCACATGTGTACTTAATATTATATACCTTTAATATTCGGCAACTAATCTCAACTATTCTAGACATGGACGACTCTGGAAAAATGGGGGCCAAGAGAAAGGAATGGCGTAGGCTAGAAAATTCTTTAGAAGTATGCACATTGCTTAAGAATATATGGTTTTTTTTTGGCGAATCTTGGTATCGCCTATGGTGCTGCTGGGGTCTTGTTAAGACAAAAAGAAATTTTTCAGCCCCGGAATCCTTGTCCTTTTCTACAATTGTCAGCCTCAGACAGGCGAGCCTGTTTCACGACCGTACTAGATAACCTCCGGGGCGTGGACGTAAGAACCAGTGTACTAGTGCTGGTGCTTGCGCCGTTCGCACCATTCATTGTTTTTTTTCATTTTTGGCCTATTTAAAGGGAAAGATGTTTAGACATTATGGTTCACAGCTGAGAACATCCCCGATTGGCTTATTACCGCAACATCCAAGGGCTGGTCATTGAACAACATTGGGCTATGCTGGCTATTTGAGCCTTTTCTCCCAGAAACTCACTATACTTTACCAGATGGGCGCACAGCACATTGTATTCTTCTTCTTGACGGGCATGATAGTCATGCTACCATTGAATTTATGTGGATATGCAAGTAAAATAAGGTTGATATTCTCTACCTGCCCATTCAAGCCATGTTTTACAGTCTTTGGATCTTGGTACCTTTTCTCTTTTGAAGTGTTGATATTAAAAGGAAATTGCCGATCATCTTGCATACCTTGACAACGCTACACCTGTTAAAAAGTGAGGGTTTATTGAGACCTACTAGAGGGCACAAATGGAGAATTTTACAACTCATACCCCGAGAGCTGAATGGTGTACTGCTGGCATATTTTCCTGGGACCCCAGTAAAACACTCGGCTTCTCCCAACTTCATCAAATTGCATATCTGCCAAATCTCTCATCTCCTCCTCCCTTGTCCTCTACTCCAGCGCCCTCTATATCCAAGCGCCAGTGCACTCAGTATAGTCAGCACTTTTTCATACACTCAAGCACCCAAGCGATATGGGTGAATCGGTGAAAATTCTTGGTCCACTAACCAGAGACCAGTATGCTGTTTTTCTAAAGGTGAGCAAGGCTCTTGGTGAGGTCACAACTCAACAAGCTAACCTACATGCCACCAACAATCAACTACACCAATGAGTGGAGGACCTGGAAAGTAGTAAGAAGAAGAAAAAAAGGTTACTTGTAATCCTAAAACTGTATTTGCCAATGTAGAAACTATAAAACTCTCACTTGAGGGAGAAAAGAGAGCCGAGAGTTGAGGCGGAAGAGGTAAAGGCTAGAATAGCAGAGAAAAAGGCAAAGGCAAAGGAAAAAGAGCCCTGTGCAGAGGCCGAAGCCTTAATAACCTTGAGGCTCTTACAGAAGGCGCAGATGGAGGCATGTATGATTGAATGGGAGTTGTAAATAGAAGATAATTTCATATTCTCCGGTTGTGCTAAAGTGGCCGAAAACTAGTCATGGCTGAAAACTACCTACCCGATCTTACATAACCTACCAATTAGCATCTGTTCGGGTTGAGGGGAGTCCGGATAGCTGGGGAGGCCGTCGATTGGTGGGTAGCATAGCCCGGAGGGCACTTAACCCTTGCTCTAACCTATTCGAATATCTTTTTGTATCATACATTTCTAGCTATCCTGATGGTTGAATTCGCGGGGAATTGTGGTTGCGCCCGTTGTCTGGGGACTTATTCTCGGCACGAGTACATAGGCTAGTTATTTGTTTTATACAAACACCTATTAGAGGTATGGGGATAAAAACTCACCTGAGTTCATCTTGCGCTAACTGCGAGCAGTAGGAATCTCCTCTGCAGACTAACATGATTAAGGAGCTACTTTCGTTTCTTATGTGGCTCTGATTATAAGCACTCTTTGGTTGGGGTGAATTGGGAATGTTTGATCTGATCGTGTTCATCACTGATACCGGTAGTAAGCCTGCATGAGCAGCCTAGTCCGGAACGATTTCGAAAAAGCTAGGTTTCCTCAGTACGTGTCTCGAGCGCTCGTAGGGGGGAACTCGAAAAATCACCGGGAAAACAGGTCGATCGGAGGGGCGCTCTTGTGATACAAGTACCGTATCGTACCTAGTGAATCAGTGAGAAGATAGGTCATAAAAGCCCTCTCCAACCACAGTACCGTATTTACTCGGTCGATTCGCTAGCGCTGCTGATCGTCAATCTCCCACCCAGAGACAGAAGTTCTAAAGAAGGATTAGTGCTTTCCCGACATGGAATAGCAAGAGTCATTTGGCTGTCGAGGATCCCCTTAACTGGCTTTCGCAATTCCATTAACTTGCTAAGCTGAACCTACTTGTACTTGTCCCAGGCCAGAAGTGACCGAAAATTAGGGGTTAAACGCCACTTTGGGTAATTCTCACCCAGATCGCCCCAGTTAACAGCCCAAACAGGCCTCCAGACTATGTCTTATCTGTGAAATATCCCGGAAAGATCCTTGGAATATCCCTGTTCTACCCCTGTATTATCCCTGTTTTTCCACTAAATTTTCGGTCACTTGTTGCCTAGGACAAGTATCTAAGCCAATGTCGCAATTCACAGGGATATTTGGAGCTAGTGAATCGACCGAGTAAATACGGTATGATACCGGTATTCATGAGGGAAAGCAAGGATGTGCTTGTGTGATATATTTCCTTGGCATGGGAATGATTGGCTTGGGCACTTTTGTGCAATAGCAATCTAACGCTACATGAAAGCACTCCCCGCATTCCTTCGCTTAAGTGAATCCATCGCCCATCAGCGAATTTGGCAAATTGCCCAACTGCTCTACTGTGATCTCACCTATTACCTATTACCGAGCCTTATCCACTATGAGTACATCGCCGACAGGAAGCGGAGGATCAGGTCTATTTCAGTATGGCATATCGAACACCCGTACCGACTATCTCAAGATTAGTGTTCACGGTGACTCGAATACGAACGTTGGAAATGTGTCCAACAGCTATAATAACACCATCAACGTGGGAATAGACGAAGAGTGTTTGCAGATTCACGAATGGTTATCTCCTCTCGAACCCAATAAAAGGCATCAGGATGTGAGAAATCGCCGGCTTGATGGTATTGGGGAATGGATTCTGCAGAGAAGTGAGTTCGAGTCATGGCGCAAGAGTCGGGATGGCTTAGTGAATTCTACATTACTGTGTTATGGGGGTCAAGGTGTTGGCAAGACCTATATAAGGTGAAAGAGCACTCTCCGGAAACAATGGGCGATATTGACAAGGAATACAATCAGTTCATTAGTAATAGACACGCTGCGGAAGCAAACTCGGGGACAGAATGTTATAGTTCTGTCCCTCTATTGCGATTACCAGGCACAGAGGGACCAATCGGCGGTAAATCTGATAGGGGCTCTACTTAGACAGGTTGCTTTGCGAGCGCCGAGGATTCCAAGCGAAATTAAAAGTGCATTTGACGAGGCGAAACGGGAAGGTGGCGAAGGCCTGCGATTGTCGGACATGGTGAAATTATTCGTTAAAGCAATTAGTTCCATTGAGCTGGTGTACCTCTGTGTCGATGCAGTGGACGAGGTGCTCCAACAGCACCGATCAGAGTTTCTTCGCACCTTACGACAGATTATTCAAGATGCACCAAATGCGCGGCTATTTCTTACCGGGAGGCCATATATTCGGGGGGAACTCGACAGCCATCTCACGAAGCAGACTAATGTCATACAGGTTGTTGCCGGTCAAGGGGATATCACGAAATACCTGAGCCAAAAAATCGACGATGACCGTCACCAAGACCCAAACTTGATGACTGAGGATCTGAAAAATGATATTATAAAGACAATGCTGGAAAAGGCTTCGGAAATGTGAGTAAGAGTAGTTTTATTACAAATTTGTATCATTAATTGATGTTCTACTCAGGTTTTTGCTCGCTACCTTGGGTATCGAGGCAATCTTGGGCGAGACCACCTTAGCGAGAAGAAAGAGAATGTTGCAAAGGGTGGCGACGACGGGTGTGGACCTCGATAGTGTGTACGCCCAAACACTGCAGCGAATAGCACACCAGAAAGGAGGCCGATCGAGACTTGGGATGGAGGTACTGATGTGGGTATCCCACTCAGAGCGGCCATTGCGGATTGACGAACTTCGCTATGCTCTAGCGGTAGAAATGGACTCAACGGATCTAGACCCTGAGAATATCCCGCCTCAAGATACAGTGTTAAGGGCATGCTTAGGACTTGCTGTGGTTGACGCGGGGACATCCACAGTCCGGCTGATCCACTACACACTTCAAGAATACCTCTCCCGCCATGGTATTCTTCCTGATGCCCACAAAACACTTGGCGAGGCATGCCTGGTCTATCTCAATTACAAACAGGTCAAGGGGCTTCCGGCCAATGGCGTTTTGAACCTTGGAGACATGCCATTTCTCACGTATTCTTCATTGTATTGGGGAAGCCACGCAAAAGTTGAACTCTCAGATCCAGCAAAATCTCTAGCACTGGAGCTATTAAACCGGGCTGGCAACCACATATCAGCTACCTTACTTATCAAACAAATACAGAGCTTCCATTCTTGTTCACTTCCCCATCACTTATGGCCCAGTCTACACTGTGCATCGTACTTTGGGATTGTTGAGATCGTGGCTAGTTTAATCGAGAGGGGAGACTGTGATATCAATCAAAGCGACTGTATGGATTTTACAGCGCTCATGTGGGCTGCGTGGCAGGGAAATGAAGGGGTGATAGGAATACTGCTCGCACGGAACGATATCACCCCCGACAAGCCAAACAACTGGGGTCAAACCCCGCTCTGGAACGCTGCTTACAATGGGCATGAGGGAGTGGTCAAACTACTACTCGCACGGAGCGATATCACCCCCGACAAGCCAACCAACCGAGGTCAAACCCCACTCGCAGGCGCTTCTTACAATGGGCATGAGGGCGTGGTGAAATTACTGCTCGCACGGAACGATGTCACTCCTGACATGCCAGACAGCGAGGGTCAAACCTCACTCTCGAACGCTTCAAAGAACGGGCATGAGGGGGTAGTGAAACTACTGCTTGCACGGAGCGATATCACCCCCGACAAGCCAACTAATCGAGGTCAAACCCCACTCGTGGGCGCTTCTTATAGTGGGCATGAGGGGGTGGTGAAATTACTGCTCGCACGGAGCGATGTCAATCCTGACAAGCCAGACAGCGCCGGCTGGACACCATTCTCGTACGCCTTTTTGAATGGACGCGAAGGGGTGATGAAACTACTCCTCGCACGGGACGATGTCAATCCCGACCCTAGCATCGATGGCCAGACACCACTCTGGTACGCATCTTACTGTAGGCAGGAGGGGATGGTGAAACTACTGCTCGCACGGAACGATATCAATCCCAACAAGCCATGCAATGATGGGCGAACACCACTCTGGAACGCTTCTTGCCTAGGAGATACGGAGTCGGTGAAACTACTGCTCGCACGGAGCGATGTCAATCCCAACGAACCAAACAATAGAGGCGAGACCCCACTGTGGCGTGCTTCTTTCAATGGGGAAGAGGAGGTGGTGAGGCTACTGCTCACACGGAACGATATCACTCCCGACAGGCCAAATAACGGCGGTCAAACCCCATTCTCGAGCGCTGCTTACAATGGGCATGAGGGCGTGGTGAAATTACTGCTCGCACGGAACGATGTCAATCCCAACAAGCCAGGCAACGACGGCCAAACATCACTCTTGAGCGCTTCTTACAAAGGGTGTGAGGGGGTGGTGAAACTGCTGCTCGCACGTAACGATGTCGATCCCAACAAGCAGGACAGCCAGGGCCGAACACCACTCTGGGCCGCTGCTTACAGTAAGCATGAGGGGGTGGTGAAACTGCTGCTCGTACGAAATGGCGTCATTTCTGATGGAGATGCTGCTCGGTATGCTACTGTTTCCTTTGCTCCATGAAAGTGCAGAGGTTCGGAAAGATGCTTTATTGATAGACGAATCGGGGTATGGATAATCAAAGGAGAGCATGCAGGCTAGGGAAATGAAAGCCGAACAAGAGTCGGCATTGAACTTAAGGCTGGAGGCAGGAGGAAGTCATTGAGATACATTTCTTTTGCTAAGGGGCAGCCCAGAATGTCTCTTTATTGTGTTTCTATGAGGGATAGACAAAGTGATGGGACGACATGCGTAGAAGAAAGTGGACAGGAGTGGTGATTGTTGGAAGGCTGAGGATAGCGTTATGTTTTTTATATATGCTCCTGCCATAGCCGTCTGTTTAGCAAGCGAGAAGAATAGACCTAAGTTGCTTGCTATCCTCTCCCCGTTGCCCCGGTGCCGTATTTTCTTTTATCTCAATTAATTCCTACAAACAAGGCAATCATGGCTAAACACCGTTCTTGATCGCCTCTATCTGCCGGCACCCGGAGGTTGTAGCACTCTTCCAGATTCTGGTAGCCCCGGCCTCCCTGCATTACTCTCAAAAAGGAATTTACCTACACTCCCTCCGCCCACGTGCTTGCATCCCTCTCATAATAGTTGCCAATATAAATACCCCTTATTAGCACAGCTCCCGTCCTCTCTCAGAACCTCTTTCCAGCCATCAGGTATATCCGCGATCCTTTGGGCGCTTCCCCCCCAATTTTTTCTCTCCTCTCTATTTACCCAATCTCCAATATCTGAACTCATCTCGTGTCTGTGCTTGTCGCGGGAAAACGTTTCATTCCGTACTATAATATGTATTAACTCAATCTTCTCTGATCTTTTGTACTCATGTTTTGGCAGATTGGGGTGTGTATTGGGATGCTTTAGGCCACTGCTTGATATACCACTGTTTTAAAAGTATTCGTTTTTCTATGTTTATAGATTATCTTTCCAGCATAATAATTTCCTTTATTTTTCTTGCATCCATTTCGCCAGAATCTTAAACTCTCATACTTGGCGACTATAGCCAGCCCCATTGCCTAAACATGAAAGAGAGAACAGAAGGAAAATCATGTTAGCACTCGCGAGGGGGGGGGGGGAGCTAGGCTCGCTTCATGTAAGGGGTAAAAGCATGCCTAGGTCTATTAAGCTCACAGAGGAATCCTGTGGAAAGGGCTCAAGATTTCCCTTATTTAGATAATGTT
>Ga0307507_10002102_pt1 | contig 43042 bp, 19 predicted proteins | sample 7_EM_MG_FD_207223 | JGI IMG/M metagenome (GOLD analysis project Ga0307507, IMG submission 207223) | Populus trichocarpa ectomycorrhiza microbial communities from riparian zone in the Pacific Northwest, United States - 7_EM | ecosystem: Host-associated > Plants > Roots > Unclassified | place... | reverse complement strand
GGGCGCTTATAGCACAGTATAAATAGGGACTTAAGGCTAAAGTCTAGGACGCAATTATCCTAATAAAAGATGCGGATACTCTAAGGGAGTTAATAGATTAGTTAATAAAGATTAATAATAGGATCTACTAAAGGGAATAAGCTAAGAGAGGGTAAGATAGAGTTTTATAGTTATATAAGGCGCAGAGTACGCAATGACAGATACAGAGTTAAAAACTATAGAATGGCGCAGAGCTAATAGACCTAAGCGGTACTAAAGAAACCTAAAGGTAGGAAAAGAAACCATAGAAACCTAAAGGTTAAGGATTAAGTAATTAAAGGACTTAGGAGCAGAGGCTAAACTAGGGATCTTAGCAGTAGAAAATATTTAGGCGGACTCTATAGCAAGAAAAATAGTTTAAAAATAGGGCTTGTATAAATTGTGGAAAATAAGGTTATTTTGCTAGAGACTATAGAGGTAGTTAGAGTAACTATATAGTAAAGGGAATTAGGCCAGCAGACAGCATATATATATAGAGGGACAATAGTGCACTATAAGGAATAAAAGAGTGTTTAATTAACAGTTTTGCGTATTATTACAACAACACATACCGAATTTATAAGGACGCTAAGTATAGCGCAAGCTATTAGCTATAGGAGCCATTATTATCTAAGTTTAGAGAAACTAATAAACTAGCTTGTAGATCGGATATTAAAGATAATAAGTTTAATAAAGGCAAAGTATTTACTAATAATAAGGCAATAAAGGCAGTTTACTAGGAGCGTGCAAACCTTAAAGAAGTTAAAATAGAAGTAGAGACTAAGACTATTATAAAACAAGGTTTAGTAACGGGTATAGTAATACTATTAGATATAATTTCCATCGCTTTATAAAATAATAGGAGTAACGTTTAAAAGAAACTAAGTAAGTAGATAACTACTAGTACTAGCTTATTACTTAATAAAGGCAAAAGGCCACAGGCTCAAGATTCTTAAGAAGAGATAAGAAATACCTAAGGACCCATAACAGATAAAAACTAATAGGAAAGGGCAGTAACTTAGTTTAGTAACAAATAAATAAGTATAGGACGTAAGTTTAAGAACTATAAGTTTAGGGAATAAATAAGAATGTTAGCAATTCTAGGTAAATATAGTGTTTAGCCTAAAGATTAAATAGTTAATACTAGGATTAAAAAGCAAGACAACTATAAAGATCTAGCTGCAAGATATAGAAAACAAGAAACTATAAATAAGTTTAGGATAAGAATTATTATATAGCAAGAGTAAAAGCTAGATAAGAGATTAGCTATGCCAGGTTATATAAGGGACAGAGCACCTATATAAAGAGTTATTAATAGGCCAAGTGTAGGGATACCTAGGGTAAAGTAGTTAGATAAACTAGAATAAGAAGAGGATCTAGATATCCTAACTAGGTTCAAAGAAAGACATACTAAAGGATATTATAATATAGTAATAACAAGGTACTTTCTAATAGATAAACTATATATACTAAACCAGTTATATGGCAAGTAGTATAGGCAACAATATAGCAATAAATGGGAAGACTTTTATATATAGCTAAACAAAAAAGTTATCTAAGACTAACCCATTACTAAAAAACGCATAAGTTATATTAAAGGAGCATTAATTATAATGTTAAGGAACCTAGAAGAAGAATCTAGGGACTAGAAAAATAAGTAATAAATCTTAGTACCTACAGTAGAGATACTAATGGTTAGGTTAACTAGGTATAGGTTTAAACTTAAGAATAAAGATAAACTAAGAGTTAACCTAAAACATACAGCGTATTATACACTATTGTAGATAGCTTATATGGATAATATATGTAATATATATAGAGCACCTAAAGATAAGAACCAGAAGTACCTAGTAAGGATATATTAGGCACCAGAGGAAAAGCGGTTTAGGAATACCAAGTATATATATAGATAGCACCTAGTAGAAGTATAAGGTTAAGGAGACTTAATACTTTAACTAAAAAGATTCCTTACGGAAGAATACCTAGATAGATAATAGTAGTGGAAGTGCCTAGAGAACACTTGTCTATAGTATATAAAGGAAAAGAAACGAACTAAGTATTAGCTAAAGTTAGATTAAATATAGGCAGGATCTAGCAGCCAATAGTTAAGAAAAGGAGAGGCGTATAGAACTAGAGGAAACTAGTATTAAAGCCTTAAACCCTTAAAGAAATTTAAAGTTAATACCTAAATTTAAGAGCTAAATAGTAAGATTAGTAGTTTAAAGCGTTAGTAAATAGTAGAGCAACTAGAAACCATATATTACTAAAGGTAGTAGAAAGAATAGGGTTACTATATAGATAAAAGAAACACCTATATCCACTTATAATAATTTTAGGAGATTAGATAGCCTATAGAGGAAGTATTATTAATCTTAAAATAGGACCTATTCAGATAACTATTAAAGGGAGACTAGTTAGAATGTCTTTTAATATCCTACTATTGGGACAGGATAAGGCGATACTAGGGATACCTTAGTTATAGAAGTATAATCCAAAGATTAATTAGGTTATAGGTTAAGTCAATATTAAAAATACTTAATAGCGTAAAGTGCGACAGTAAACCAAGTTAGTATGGTACTAAGTTAGAGCGATATATAAAGAAACTAAGCAAGGCTTAAGTTATATACTAAAGAGATACTACAAGTATAGTAAAAAGTTATAGTCACTAGAAAGTAAAAAGCTGTTAAAGCATATAATATAGGACCATAAGATAGAATTAGAAGAGGGAACAAGTCTAAAGTTCTTTCCAATCTATAAGCTTACTAAAATAGAGTTAGTAGCGCTTAAGGAGTTTATTTAGGAGAACTTACGTAAGGGATATATTAGACCGTTATAGTTATTAGCACAATATCCAGTACTATTTATCCCAAAGAAAAACGGAAAACTTAGGATGTGTATAGACTATAGACAGTTAAACAGTATTACTAGAAAGGATAGGTATCCTTTACCCTTAATTAGCGAAATCCAAGACAGGATAGGTAATATAAAGATCTTTATAAAGATAGATCTAAGATAGGCATACCACCAAATCAGGATCAAGGAAGGCAATAAATAGAAGGCAGCCTTTAGGTCAAAGAAAGAACTATATAAGCTATTAGTTATACAGTTTAGGCTTATAAATATACTAGCAATATTCTAGAAGCGAATTAATAGTGTGTTAGGAGAACACCTAGATAAATTTATTATAGTATACCTTAACAACATTATTATCTACTTAAAAAGTAAGGAAGAACATAGAGAACATATTAAATAGGTCTTAAAGAGACTATAAGAAGAATAGATGCTAGTAGCAATTAAGAAATACAAGTTCTTTACCAGAAAGACCAATTTTGTTAAATTTATTATTAAACTAGGCCAATTTAGTATAAATCTAAAGAAGATCAAGGCTATAGTAAATTGGTAGGAACTAAAAAACATTACGCAGTTAAAATCGTTCCTAGGGTTTTGCAATTACTATAGAAGGTTTATAGCGTAATAGTTAAAGAACATTAAGCTATTTACGCGGTTAATAAAGAAAGAAGAACTATAGGTATAGGGAAAGGAGTAATAAGAACTATTTAAGAAAGTCAAAGGATTATTTACCTAGGAGCTAGTTCTTAAAATCTATTAACCAGGTCTAGAGACGGTTATAGAAACAAATATATCAGACTTTACACTAGGGGCATACTTTATATAGAAATATCAAGACGGATAGCACCTAGTGGCATACTATAGTTAAAAGATAACACTATTAGAGTTAAACTATAACATCTACAACAAGGAGTTATTAGGTATAGTTACAGCACTTAAAAAATAGAGAGCATTCTTATAAGGCACAGAGAAACCATTTATAGTTAAAACGGACTATAAAAACCTTATAGGATTCCTAACAATAAAGGAACTTAATTAAAGACAGGTTAGATAGGCGGAAATGCTTATAAAATACTATTTTAAAATTTAGTATACCAAGGGTATAGATAACGCACGAGCAGACACTCTAAGTAGAAAGGCTAAACTATAAAGTAATAAAAAGCTATTAGGAGCTTTATTGCAAAAGGATTAAGATAGATTAATTAGGTATAATTATCCAAAGATTATAGTAACCAAAGAAAGTCAGATCTATAAATTACTAAAAAGTAATTAGACACAGAAGATCTAAAAAGTATAGGTAGAGGATCCAGACTTAAAGCAATATAAAAACAGAGAAGTAACGTATGTGCCTAAGTCTATTATAGAAGAATTTGTTAAGGAATTCCATAAGGGAATAACATAAGGACATAATAGAGTTATAGGCTTAGTGTTAAGACTTTAGAAGGAATATATTATTTAAGAAATCTGGGGACTAGCAAGATAAGTTATAAAGGAATATCCAGATTGCTAAAGGAATAAACTAACGAGGCATAAGCTATATAGAGGGCTACAACCTATTAAAACACTAGGAAGACTATAGGAGGTTATATTATAGAACTTTATTATTAAGTTACCAAAGTTAAGAAATCCTATTACAGGACAAGATTATAACGCGATTTTAGTAATAGTAGATAAGCTAATAAAGTGGGGATACTTTATAGTATACACTAAAGAGATATCAGCAGAAGATATCGCTAGAATCTATATAAAAGAAGTATTTATAAGATATAGAGCACTAAATAAGATCATATTAGACAGAGATCTAAGATTTATAGTAGTATTTTAGAAAGTATTTCTAGCAGAATAAGGAGTTTACGTAGTAATATCTATAGCGTATTATCTGCAGACGGACAGATAAATGGAAAGACTAAACTAGACACTAGAGCAGTATCTAAGGCATTATATTAATTATGCATAAAATAATTGGGTATTATTATTACCAGTTACATAGTTTGCATACAATATAACACTATAAGAAGAAATAGGGATATTACTATTTAAGGCGAATTATGGATATAAGCTAAGAACATTATTATTACTATATTAAGCAAAAAGGATAAGTAGCACAGCTAAGTAAAGAATGGAGATGTTAATAAATCTTTATATAGACCTTAAAGAAACAGCTAAACTAGTATAAGAATAAATAAAAAGGTACTATAATGCTAAGAGATCTAAGGGACTAGATCTTAAGGAGGGGGATAAAGTATAGCTACTATATAAAAATTTTAAGAGTTAATAACTAAGCAAGAAGTTAGACTATATTAGACTAGGACCTTTTAAAATTAAGTAAAGAATTTTATTAGTTATGTATAAGTTAAACCTACTAGCCAAAATAAAAATCTACCTTATATAATATATCGCAATGCTAGAGCTAGTATATGGGAATATTAAGCCACTAGTTTATAAGGCAGACACGTATAGAGGATAAAAGAAAGATAAATAGCAAGTTTTAAAGATTATTAGTTATAAGGATGTAGATGACGAAACATAGTATAAAGTAAAGTAGATAGATTATAGTAAGACTACCTAGGAACTACTAAGCAACCTAAAGAACGCTATAGAAAAGGTATAGGAGTATTAGAAGAAAGTAGGTTAGGCAATATTAATAAAGAAGAATCGCTAAAGAATAAGTTACCTAAGGGGGACCTAAGAGGAGCAATTGCCGAGCTACTTAGAGTTGTTTCCCTTGCAGGAGGAAAGTTAGTCCTTTTATTACCTAGCTTATTAAGACCCTACTAAACCAGTTTCCACTCCTTAGAATGAACCTTCTTATAAACCTTCTTAAGACAGGTTAACTAAGCAAACGCAACCTACTAAGACTTAAAGGAGCGACGTTAAGCCTTAAGGGCCCAAGCGGTTTCTTTAGCAGAACGGTAGAGTTTAGCGTATACGGTAGCTAACTTAGACTTAAGCTTCGCAGTGGTAGATTAAATATAAGACCCTATAATAAGTTACTTAGGGAACTTAAAGACTATTAAGAGTTATAGGACGCGCACACTTAGTGTTAGAAATAGAGCGAATATTATAGGATGATTAAATGTTTACTTTAATGCACTCTAAGCAAGATAAGGGTTATTAAGATAAGGGACTCGCTATTGCAATATATACTAACCCCGCTTTTGCACAATGAGAACACAGAGACGACATTATCTCACTAAGCAATAGTATGGCAGCTATAGTGCGAGCATAATATTACGCTTATAAAGAAGAAGAAGCTTTAGGTATAATAAGCAAGGATATTAACTAGACTAATTAAACGGACATTACACCTCTAGTGGACGACTTGGAGATATTAGGAATCTTTAAGGATAAAGATAAAGAGGAGGGAGATAGTATTACGGACACTTTAAGTATAATGTTATAACTACTTAGGGAAGAGTTGTAGGAAGCTAGTTGGTTAATACAGGCACAGTCTAGAATAGATCTGGTAGAACTATATAATAAGAAATAGTAAGCGAGTCACATAATATTATACGCGGTGTACGGAGTATACGCAGTGTATATCTATATATAACACGTATAACACGTACCTTATGTATAAAAGAGGATTTCTTAGGAGTATAGTTATGTATTTAAAGGACCTTAGTCCCTACTGTAGATAGTTCTCTTCTTATTGTGAATCTTAGAATATAATTGGAGTTAGTCTATTAGGCAACTACTCTACTAGTTATTATTACGTTGTTAATTTGTTCTTACCTATATACCTAGCCTAATAATAGAACCCACCGTAGTTCCTGCTATAAGGTTCCGTTACACTATATAGGTAAGCGGCCCACCTTAAAAATTAGAAAAATTATACCTTAATATCTTAATAACTACTTAATAATAAATTCTAATAATTTGGGTTTAGACTTTTATATATACTCTATAGCTTTTATTAAAGTTGCATTGTAAATAGGTTAGTACTTTTTAAGATATAGTAATTTAGCCTTGTTTTGGCCCTAGGTTATAATATTTTAAAAACTACTAACTTATTTATTATTATTATTCATTGCTTAACGTCCGATTCGGATCCCTATTGGGCCCACGCGGACTACTCCTTATATACATGTGGGGAGAAAACTCTATTTGAGAAAACCCCGTGATCCATCTCCCCGCCTTTTGGGACTCGCCTGCAAGGCGCCTGCGAGGCGCCTATAAGTCACCTGTGGTGCTCTACTACCTTACTTTTGACCTCCTTGGGAACCACTGCTGCCGTAACAAACCTACGGACGCGCTAGTATCGCAAACTTTACTACTAACTTATTTATAATATAACTTTAACAAAAGCTATAAAGTATATATAAAAGTCTAAACCCAAATTATTAGAATTTATTATTGTAAGGCTATTGCCCAGGTATACGGTAGGGAGCAGGCAAGCCGAGCATGAGTCACAAGGAGAGTCGATGGAAGAGGACGATATGATAATGAGGGTAGGTATGGCAATACCTCGTACGGAGACGAACCGATGAGGAGGGAAAGGGCTGCAGGCCCGAGGAGCTTATAAGGAGGTGCCAAGGGCTAGCCGAAGGCTGGCCTTGGTAGCCCCTAAGAGCTCCCGGGCGTGCACCCGAGTAAGGGATAAAAGATCCCTTACAATTACTCTTTAATAGCGTCGCGTTCTACTAATAAGTCGACCCTTCTATATTTTCGCATCAAAGGGCTTTAGACGGTAATAGAGATAGCAATCCTAAATATAGGGGCTATATAAAGCAGGCTGGGTTTTCACAAAGCTATACTATTAGGTACTAAGGAATTTACTGTCTCGGTTGCCGTCTGAGTCGCTTACTGAGATAAGTTCAGGGGATAGCCGAGTTCAAGGGGTCCGAGCTTATATGCGAGATCGAGAAGGGGTGTGGCGGTGCTTGACAGGTGATCAGAACAAGGCACCAGCAGAACATATCAGCTTGACCCTGACCAATTTCCTCCACACAAGTTTTGAGCTGTTGCATCTCTACCCTTGGGAATCTGTATTTCGTCGCTCGTTTGCTGCTCAACATCCTACCCGGCTTCTTTTTCCGCCTACGACTCAATTTACCAGCCACCTTTTGAGGCTGACATCTTCGGGATACACATCACTCGGTCTCCGTAATCATGATGTTTTTCACAGCACTATCTTTATTATTACGACTGCCCTCGGAGTGGAATCTTGCCCTCTGGTCTTTCGCTGTAGCTTTTGTTGCTTCGTTTCCGTTCCTTGTGCGGTATTTTAAAATGCGGGCAGCCCACGAAACCGCCCCATTTCCATTCCTTGAACTACCGGCAGAACTCCGAGGGCTAGTCTACGACCACTTGATTCAAGACCCATCATATCCTCCATCTAGATCACCACCTAGAGTGCTTTCATCGTTTGGGTGGCTTCTACCCCATCGCCAAGCGCCGTCCAACAGCAACTGGATTATGCTTGCAAACCGACAAGTTTACAGTGAATACATGGACATACTTTGCAAGAAATCAACCTTTACTCTTACTGTGGACCAGATAAACCAGAAAGAACAAGATCTTTGGCCAATCAGACAGGAGACTCTTCGGAGCATTCGACAATGTGACCTCCGGATCATCACCACTTCGAGCATGCTAGGAGCCGTTAACCCGCACTTGATGCCCCATAATTGGCCTATTCGAGACAAAATCTGCGAGAGCTTGCAGGGCATGGAGAAAATAGAGGGTCTCAACTTGCATGTTCGCGCCATAGGCGATCCCCTTTGGAATCCGCTGTGGATATGGTATCACGCTTCACAAGCCTTCAAGGACGCGGGTAAGCTTCAGTTTCGGAGCATTACTTTCAGCTTAGATTCCTGGTCTCCAGGGGAGAACCATCTTGCGAGAAACAAGGATGGATGCTGGGAGTGGAGGTGCTCTGCGGATCATTTCGTTGCCGTCGACCCTGGTCAGTGGCAAGCGACAAATATTCGGGAGTTTTGTAGCATGCTTTACGGTGAATGTCAAGCATGTAAAGGACCGGAGTAAATAAGCGATTGGTTTGCGGAGGAGCGTGTGAATTTTTTGTTAGAATCTACATCAAGAAAGCGGCTATGATCTGGATGGTCGGGATTGTTTCTTTCTTCGCACGGGAGGAAATAATTATAGCATTATCAACGGTTTTGGGATGGTTCTAGTTGAGAGTATGATACGAAGCATGTATTTATAATTAGATTGAAAACTTTAGCTTCGACACTAGAAAGAGGGCAGACTCAGGGTCTGTGATGGAGTGATAGTAGTGCTGTGATGAGCTGAGCGTCTCCGGGCAGAACCATTTTATCTCGATCCAGACCTTTACCGAAGTTTTACAATTACACTAAACCGCATCAAGAAGTCCCGTTAGAAGGTCTAGTACACGGTTCGGACTTTTTATATCGCCGCGCGTGTACCGCACCGACCGAATAGCTTAGTGCGCGGTTGAACCTCGGAAGATGGCCTGGGCCAAGATAATTTTAGCAGTAGTAGGGCCGTCACGAGCTAACCTTCTTTGGATTTTGCGGCTAAAGCCTAGCCTATTTCGGATTTCGCGGTCATTGCCATTTACTGTCCCGCCCTGAATAAACCAAGGTGCAACAGATATATAGAATCTAGATTAGTCCTAATCAGTACCGTAAAAAAGGAGATTTAATGTAATGTAATGGTCCTAAGGCAGTATATTACAACTAGTTAGGCCACTTTATAAGTACATTAAAGAAAATAGAAGAAGAAGTGGGGAAGCTCTACTAGACGTATCTAGTGTCTAATTAGAGCCTATTCTGTGGGTCTGGCGCATTGCTAGGTTAATTAGGGCCACTTGGCTGGTGGACTAGGAATAGCTTTAGAGGTAAGCTTTAGGGGTACTAAGGCTGAGGTTGTTGGAAAACAAGCCCGTAACGATATTACGTGATAAGACTTGTGGAGACATCTCTTAGCAGGAATTTAACCAATTAGACAACTTTGACCGTCGGTCAAAGTTCCTTGAAATCTCTTTAACTACCTATATAGAAAATAAGCAATACACAGAGTTTTTAGCTCTATAGCCTTAATTTAATAGGTTATAAGCCCGGGTTTTACGCCTAATGGGCTAAATCTAATTGCTTCATTATTGTTACAATATTTGCTATCGCAATATTACCACACGGGCGTAAAAAGTTGGTGAATGTTTACCTAACTTATAATGCTAAAAACCTATAATGAGCAGCTACGTAGCTGCTAACTACGGACTCTGTAATGGTTTGTCTATATAGCTACCATTAAGGCGTTGTCGGTCACGGATCAACGTTGCCCTAACGTTGCCCTGACGACTGAATATGTATATAGTCGTCTACCGCGCCCCTTTCTTTGAGCCCTTACCTTAGTCTATTTATAATATAGCCCCTTATTGTTGCTTGATCTATTGGATTGCTCCTATGGAAAGCTAGCCGTGATATTAGACTAAGGTCTACCCTAATTGGCCTATAGAGGCGATATAATACTAGGTCCAATGGTTAAACGTATAGCTAGTTCTACCACTATAACTATAGACCAACCAACCCACTAAGCCCTGCTTAAGGTAGGCAATTGCGACAGCAGATTGAGCAGCTAAAAGAAGAGACTGTAGTAATTAGATTAAAAGGATCATCCTAATTATAATCTTAGTGGCAAGAGTTGCCTAAGAAAGTAAAAGAGACACTATAGCAAAAAGGAGCGTGTTAAGGCCTAGCGCGCTAGAGATAGCTACCAACCCAACACTGGTAGCATGTGAGGAACCTATAGATACGTTACTTAAGCCGCTGGAGCTCCAACCGTACTATGGCGAGACAGAGCTTTTAGACGATATGAAGAGCAAATGGGACCGCCTTATAATATAGTTAGAAGATGATGAGAACCCTATATACTTTAAGATGGAGACTAAGAGGGAGTTTACAGCCATAACTACCTAGAGCCTGGCCGAGATACCTATAACCAAACTTGTAGAGGAGCTGAGGCTCCAGGGAATATAAAGGAAGGCGTTAGAACAGCAGGTCGCTATGCTATGGCGTCTTGTAAATAACCACGTATATAAGGCCCTAGATGGAAAAGAGGAGGCTAAGGTAAAGATAGTGGAGCTTAAGGAGCACTTAGATAACAGGACAGACGAGCTCCATAAGGCTAATTAAAAGATATTAAGGATGGGCTGTAAGGTTACTATATAAGCCCTAGATTGGGAAGACAGTGAGCGAGGAAGCACACCGTTATGGATAATATAAAAAGGGACACTACTCTCTTAAACAAGCAGTGTTACGGGTTTAGGATGTATGGTAAAGTTTCTAAATCTACCTACGCTGATAGATAGGAAAAAGCCTACCTATTACGCCTAGAGCGGCTATATACGAAATAAGCTTTAATCTAATGTAGACTAGTTCTATTAAGATAACCTAGATTAGGAAGAGGATGCAAAAGTAGCGTATATTGAGATACGTGTAGGAGGCAAAGCTTATAACCACCTCTTACCCTACCTAGAGGCAGAGTGTGATATGGAACGCAACCCTACTAGTAAAGAAGTACTTGAGTTCCTAGAGAACGTCTTTGAGGACCCAGATCGCCATATTAAGGCCTAGTAGGAGCTTAAAAGCCTTAAGATGCCATACTTAGGAGACTTTAACGATTTCTAATCTAACTTTATATGGCTAGCAAATATCTTAAGGATGCTACAAGATTAGTGGAAAGAGGAGCTTTATAATAAGCTTTATGACAGCCTACGCGTCTAAATAGAAGTTAAGGTGGTAGATAAAAACTGTAGCTTCTAGGCCTATTATAAGACTGCCTAATAGTACGCCTAAGGTCTAAAGCAGATAGGTAAGGAATGAAGTGACTATAGAGTAGCCTAGGCTAGTAAGAGAGCTTCTACTAGGGGCGCTAAAGAGACTAAAGGTCCCCCCTCTTCCTGGTAGCCTCTAACTCTAGCATTAGCCGTAAAAGTGCTAGTTACCTGCTTTAACTGTAGCAAGTAAGGGCATTACTCTAATAACTATATAGCGCCAAAAAAGACGGAAGCTAAAGTAATTAACTAAAGCGAAGAATATGAGATAGTTACTAACTTAGCGGAGTTGGAAAATAAGTAGCTTTAGGAGAAGTCTCCTGCCTAGAGTAGATTGGAGTAATTAATATAGCGCCTATATAGCTGAAGGAGATCTTAGGAGGCGCAGCCCTTATAATGCTATATAGGATCGCGCTAGGTGGCGTAGCTCTTAATATAGTAAGCCTGCTTGACTCTGGCGTGGGCGGAGAAGCCTTTATATACTATAAGCTACGGCTGATTATTAAGCAACGACTATAACTAAAGTTCTATAGGATTAAGGGATAAGGAGTTGCTGTATCTGGCCATAATAATTAGCAGATAGATATAATTAGATAGCTCTTTAGGGCTAACCTAGTTATGGATGGCTGACGAGTCCCTATATGGTTCCTATTCTATAATACAGGCCGCTATAATCTTCTTATTGGTTGTAAGTGGTTTAAGAAGACTAGGGCCCTTATTAATTGCAAGTGCTGGGCCTTGGTATGGTGAACTAAGAGGAACTACTATAGCAGGTAGGATATAATTATACCAAAAAAGGAGCTTCTACCCCTGTTGATTAATAAGGATTACCAGAGAGACGCAAATTGAAGAGATATACTGCTAGATTAAGAGTCTAAGTCTACCCCCTAATATATCCTTAAACGTACAGTTATAATTAGTGAACTTTAAGAGAAGAAGTCCTCTACTAAAATTAAGCTGGAGGAATAGGCTAAGCTGAAGCAAGCTAAGCGGACCTTGTACAACTATAGGTATACTTAGAAGATTAATACCTAAGATATAATTAGGAAAATAGAAGACTAGCTCTACCCTAGGCTAGCTTTACTGTTAAAGCTAAGAGTAAGGAGGCCTTTATCTGCTAGGGAGTTTAGAGTAGTAGATATCGCGCTACTTAAGGTAAGGAACTTCCTATAAGGAGCGAAGTGTAAGGACGTAGTAATTGGATATACTAGCCTCTATAAGATAGACCAACTAATAGAGGATAAGAAGGGATAGGACATGCTACTAGATAATAAGGAAGAACTCCACTAGCTTATCTATAAAAAGCTACTATAGCCCTATTAAGAGTACGCTGACGGTTTCTTAAAAGCTACCTCTAATATACTACCACCGTATCGCGAGGGGGTGGACTATAATATTGTTCTTGAAAGCAGCAGCAGAGAACTAGCCCCTAGCCTGCTGTATAATATATTATTAGAACAGCTAGAGCTAGTTAAGGCCTACCTATAGGAGTACCTATAGAAGGGGTTTATTATACTAAGTAATGCACCCTTTGTAGCTCTGGTCCTATTTGCTAAGAAGCTAGGAGGGGGGTAGTAATTCTGTATTAACTTTTAAAAGCTTAATATAATTACTAAGAAGGACTGCTACCCGCTACTATTAATTGAGGAGACGTTGACCAGGCTATTAAGAGCTAAGATCTTTACCAAGCTAGACATTTGGTAGGCCTTCTACCATATATGGCTAAAGGAAGAGGTAGAGGAGTTAACTACCTTCTATATAAGGTATGGATTATATAAGAACCGTATTATACCCTTTGGACTATATAACGGCCCTACGTCCTTCTAGAGATTTATTAATAATGTCCTTTTTAACTACCTAGACGATTTCTATATAGCCTATATAGATGACATCTTAATCTACTTGGATGACCTGCTAGAGTATAAGGTCTATGTTAAGAAGGTCCTGTAGAAGCTTTAAGAGGCAGGCTTATAAGCGGATATTAAGAAGAGTGAGTTTAATATTACTAAGACGAAGTTCCTAGGCTTTATTATTAGTACTAATGGGGTTGCTATAGACACTAATAAGCTATCTATAATTAAGGATTGGGAACCCCCTACCTCTATAAAAGGGGTATAATCCTTTCTAGGATTCTGTAACTTCTACTAGGCCTTCTTAAAGGATTACGGCCGAGTTACATAACTGCTTAGTAAGCTTATAAAGAAGGGAGCATGGCACTTACTAGGGGAGGAAGAGCTTAAAGCCTTTAAGTAAGTTAAGGCCCTTATGCTATCTGGCAGCGTAATTAAGCACTACTTACCGTTCTGAGACACCTGCATGGAGACGGACGCGAGTGATGGAGTAGTAGCTGGGGTGCTAAACTAGCTGCAAGATGATAGAACCTAGAAGCCAGTGGCCTTCTTCTTAAAGACAATGTCCCCTGTAGAGATATGGTATGAGATCTATAACAAGGAGATGCTAGCGGTGATAAAAGGCCTATAGGAATGGCAAGGTTACCTTATTAGCCTCTAATATATACCCTTTATGGTAATTACAGATTATTGAGCCCTTGAGTACTTTATAACTAAGAGGCTGCTAAGTTTATAGTAAGCCTACTAAGTAGACCTGCTAGCTGATTTTTATATATAGATTATATATAGGCTAGGTATAGTAAATATAGTGGCTGATACCCTATTATAAAAGCAAGAGAACCTAAAGATGTAGAAAGAGAAGGATATAGCCGCACGCACTATGTACCTGATTAACCCCGCCCTTATAATTGCTACACTAGAGTTAACCTCTAAGGACCCCCTAACTGTAGTAAATTATAAATGGGAACTATATAAGCTGGTTAACTAGATTCTCTAGGCTAATTGAACTAGCGAGTTGCTAGTAGGGCTATATTAGCTAGCCAAGCAAGACTAGAAGGGCTGGAAACTCCAAGAAGGACTATTGACCCGCTTTGGCAAGCTAATAGTCCCTAATACTGACTACCTCTATACCTACCTTATTATAGAGGTATACTCCCGCTAGGTAACTGCTTACCTAGGCAAGACAAAGACTAGGAAACTTATAGTAGACTAATACTATTGGCCAGGGCTACCCTTAGACTGCGATACCTATGTAAGAAACTATAGGACCTATAGGAGGACCTATATACCCTATAATAAAACCCCAGGCCTGCTGCACCCCCTACTAATTGGTGAACGCTGCTGGTAGTACATCTTTTTTGATTTTAAGTCCTTCCTAATAGATAAAAAGGGCTTTGATAATGTCTTTATAGTTATTAATTGACTAGGCAAGAGAGCCTTCTTACTACCCTGCTATAAAACTGCCACTGTAGCTAACGCAGCAAACCTGTACTACCAACACGTCTAGCGCGTGTATGGCCTTCTGGAGATAGTTATATTAGATTAAGGACCCTAATTTATTTTAGCCTTTATAGATAAGCTATGTAAACTAACTAGTATTAAGTAAAAGCTCTCTATATCTGGTTACCTGTAAACTGATGGTAATACGGAAGTACTAAACTAGTACATTAACCAACGCTTAAGGCCCTTTATTAACCACTATTAGGATAATTGGTCAGAGCTTCTCCCCTATATAGACTTCGCACAAGCAATCTTACCGTATAAGTCTACCGGCTTTGCACCATATGAGCTAGAGCTAGGATTTAAGCTAAGGCTCCACTTTAACTGGGAGGAATGTATATAAGCAGCCTTAACGCCTTATAAGAAGCTGACATAATAAGAAGCTTAAGTTTTTGCATATAGGACCTAGGACGCAGTTAAATAGGTAAGAGACAATCTGGCTAAGGCTTAAGAGCGGTAGATAAGGCAAGCTAATAGGCACCGTTGCGAACTAGACTTTGGAATAGGTAATTAAGTATATATTACCAGGAAGGGCTGGGCTACTAACTAACCAAGTACTAAGCTAGACAGATAGCTTATAGGGTCCTATAAGATTCTAGGCATAAAAGGACACTTATACATTATTAATCTACCCCTAAATATAAAGATGTTAAATGTCTTCTATGCTAATTAACTGTGAAAGGACCTAGATAACCCCCTGCCGGGCTAGAATAGGGAGCTAGAGGAGCTAATCCTAATTAATGGCGAGCCGGAGTATGAGATTGATAAGATTCTTGCTAGTAGAACCTACTACGGAAGGCTATAGTATAAGGTTAACTGGGTAGGCTATAACCCGGACAACACCTGGTATAACGTAGACGGCTTTATTAGCGCCCCCTATAAGATTAAAGCGTTCCATAATGAGAGACCCTATAATGCTGGACCACCCGTATGGCTAATATAATGGCTAGAGGTGTATTACAAGGACATAGATCTAGAGCCCTTAGAGGAAGATAATAAAGTAGAGAAGGACGGAAGGGTAAGATGGACAAGGAGAGCCTAACTATAAGGATCGAGGGCGATCCTCCTGGCTTAAAAGGGGGTGATGTGACGGTTTGTCTACATAGCTACCATTAAGGCGTTGTTGGTTACGGATTAACGTTGCCCTAACGTTGCCCTAATAACCGAACATGTACATAGTTGTCTACCGCGCCCCTTTCTTTGAGCCCTTACCTTAGTCTATTTATAATATAGCCCCTTATTGTTGCTTAATCTATTAGATTGCTCCTACGGAAAGCTAGCCGTAATAGACTCTACGCTAAATGCACAAGAGGATCCTACTAAGGATAAGCCTAACACAGTCCGTAATTAAACCGCGGTACTAGAGGCTTAGGAGGACCTCTTATTTGGTAAACAATCTTACTATTATTAAAACAGAATGATAGAGTTTTAAGAACAAAGCTCTATAATAACTATATTAATAGCGGATTAGAAGAAGCTTATTGGAACTGCCTATACTGGCTAAGGAATATACTAAGTTAAAACCTATACTACATAAATACTCCTTATAAAAGGAAACTAATCTAATAACGTTGTCTTAATAAGGCCTATAGACTGCCTACTATAAACTACCTATAACATAAAGCCCCGCCAATATAAGCAACAAACGTACCGCCCAAGTCTCTATTCAAAAGCTCGCTAGACGGGAAGACTGGCCAATGTTTAGTATTAATGTATAAAACCACCTCCAATCCAAGAACATTAAGTGGGTTCTTAATAATTTACCGCGATCTCTTCCTACACTTAAATCGATTAAGGAGAAATGGGCGGACTTAGGCTTTACTAGTAAATAGCTAAAAATTAAACCAGCTGACTTAGTAAAGGAATAGGAGAAACATAAGGAATAGCTAGCCTACGCAGCCGGTTTTATTAACTAGAGCATTAGCAACATCTATAAGCCATTTATATTAAACACCGGACAGGCGCTTAAAAAATAGAAAGTGTTAAAAGAACGCTTTAAGGATCTTAATCCGGCAGCTGTTACTAATATTATAGCTACCTTCTTTACTAAACGCGTTTAAGACTTTAAGAATATAGAGGAGTTTGTCTTCTATATTATATCAAACCTTAATCATCTTATTGAAATAAACCAACCTATTAACTATAAGGTCCTCGCCTAAGCGGCCCTCCTATATAGGGTTAACTCTACTAGCTACGCTTAGTTTAAAACAACAAAACAAATAAATTAGATACGGGAAAATACTAACCCATAAGCCTTAGGCAAGGAACTTATCATCTTTAATAGTAAGCTTAATTAGGAAGTCTCTACTACACTAGTAGTACAATTAAACAATAAAGGGCCTATAAAGAGAAAAATAGCGCTAGTTAGGATATGCAAATACCCTAACTGCGTAAGATATAACAGAACTACACACTATAAAGAAGACTGCTGGGAGAGGAAGCCAGACAACGCTCTAAAAGAAATTGGTAATAGGATCTGCTTAAGGAAGAAGTAAAGGACTTAAGCACCTATCTAGCTTAACAAACACTCTAGTCAAGCTAAGCTTAACGCAAATCCATAACAAGAGCTTACAGCAGCAGTTGTATAAGCTCGACTAAGTAGGCATGACTTTGTCTATAATACCGCCGCTACTGTCCACTACTGCAATAACCGTGAACTTCTTTTCAACTATATTAATAACAACACCTTATTAGGTATAGTTGGTCCCTATAGAGCTTAATTAGAAGGCAAAGGATCCGTCTCTATACAAACTATACTACCTAATGGAAGCCACGGAAGTACGCTTACTCTACACAATATTCTTTACATGCTATATTTACTAGCGAACCTACTATCTAGAAGCCGGCTTAAGGAAATAGGCGTCTTCTTTAATAATAAGACTCACGAACTTAAATATAATAATAAGGTAATAGGATACGTGCCTAAAATTTAACAACTCTACCTAATTCGGCAGTACAACCACTAGTCAGAATCGGTCCTCTATACTATTAAAAATAACAAAAGTCTACCTATTTGGCATCACCGATTTGGCTACCTTAACTATAGCAACCTCAGACGCTACCTAAATAAACTTAGCATTAAGTTTAATAACGTTAGCAATAAATACTATAAGCCTTGCGCTTAATCTAAAGCCTAAAAGAGGTACAATAGAATACCCCAAGAACGAGCTACACGGCCGTTTTAATTCATCTATATGGATCTAGTGGGGCCTATTACCCCCATTAGCTTTAAAGGCGAAAGATACTACGTATCTTTTACTGACAACTATATGAGGTTTACTATAATCTATACCATCCATATAAAGGACGAGTGGCTTAATACTCTATAGAGGTACTATAACTAGATCTACACTAAATTCGACCTTAAAATTGCTAGAATTCGTACCAACTACGGAGCGGAGCTTTATAGCAAGAAAGCAACTACCTAAATAGACGATTTAGGTATAGAATTCAAACCTACCGCCTCACACACTTAAGAAGAGAACGGAGTAGTAGAGCGCTCGCAGCGAACCTCCACTAAGATTACCCGCTTAATAATCCTCATAGGTAATATACCAGACTTCCTATGGCCTGATATACTTCTTGCAGCTATATATATCAAAAATAGACGCCCTATAAGAGCTCTTAATGGCATATCACCTTATAAAAAGCTTAAGGGTAAACCTCCCTTAGTATACTATCTAAAGGCTCTAGGATCTACCATCTATTCCCTTATAGCCGAAGAAGATCGCGTGAAATTAGCCAGGTTCGCTCTATGAGCAAAGAAGGGTGTTCTAATTAGCTATAATAGCAAGATAATCTATCACATTTAGCTACTAGATAAACAGAAGATTAAGTGGCTTAAAGACGTTAAAATCTATAAAGGTGATATTAGTTTAAAGACTGCTATTATATTTACGGAAGAATCTATAGACTCGTCTAATAAGTAAGGGAGGGAAGACACTACTACTCCTTAGCCAAAGCCTCTATTAAGAAAAAGACAACAAAGAATTAATTAGAAGGAAGGTTGCAATAGTTTACCCTATGGGCTTAAGTCTCTGCCCAAAAACCTTACTATAACTACTACTTAATTAGGCTGCTAGATGTTAAGAATTAACCTACTAAGCAACCCTACTGCCTTCCTTATAAGCCTTACGGGTATAGACTAAAGCCTTAACCAATAGGCTAATAATATTAATAAGCTACTAAGCAACTAGGATGACGAAATAGGCGACAAACTAATAGCCCTTCTATTTACCTTTCCTCTATAATCTACACCTTAAAACCCTTACTTAAACGATCACGATGCGGTTAATCCTATAGCTCTACTAGCTGGCTATATTTAATATACTGGCTTACCCAATCTCAAAACATACATATCTACTACCTTAATTAACAAAGATGAGCCTTATACGTACGACCAAGCAATCAATGGCCTAAATAGCGAAGAATGGATAAAAGCAATAATAGAGGAGGTAGGGTCTCTAATTAAGAACTAGATATAGGAGCTTATTAACCTCGCCTCCCTTAAGCCTCCTTATAAGCCTCTCACTGGTAAATGGGTGTTTAAAGTTAAAAAGGGAAAGGACAGCAAGGTCCTCCGCTATAAGGCTAGATAGGTCATTAAGGGATATCTACAGTAGTACGGTGTTAACTATAACTAGACCTTTACTATGGTAGTAAAACCTATGGCTTTTAGGGCTCTATTTGTGATTACTGCCTACTATAACCTTAAAATTAAACAGATGGATGTTAAAACCGCCTTTCTTTATGGACTAATTGATTAAGAACTCTACGTCATTATACTAAAAGGCTACAAAGAAGCTGGCAAAGTCTACCACCTTAAGAAGGCCCTTTATGGACTAAAATAGTCACCTTAAATCTAGTACAAGACGCTTTTAAAGTTTCTACTAGAAAAACTTGGACTTTACCATCTACACGCGGATTACAGTATATTCGCCACTAGTAAAGGATAGAAAGGTTTAATTATTTCTGCCTATGTTAATAACACTAAAATTATCTATAAAGATATAGAGGTAGTTAATTAGGCGAAAGTAGAGCTTAAGGCAGCCTTTTAAATAATAGATCTTGGGCCAATAGGCTTTTACTTAGGTATAATAGTTATAAGAGATCGAATGAAGAAGAAGATTATATTCTTACAGCAAGCCTACCTTATTAAAGCTCTTAAACGTTTTAGATTGTAAAAGGCTAATACCTTACTAGTACCTATAAAGCACTTAATTAAGCTTATAGCTAATTAAGAAACTACTAGCGAGGACGACATTAGAAGATACCAGAGTATAGTTAGTTTAGTTATATTTCCTATAATAGAAACAAGGCCAGATATTGCCTTTACAGTATTAACAGTAAGCCGTTTTGCCTATAATCCTACCTCTACCTATATAACGGCCGTAAGACTTATCCTTTAATACCTAGCTGGCTTACTTAATAGAGGAATTACTTATAGAGGTGATAAGAACCTAGACCTTATACCAATTAGCTTTAGTAACGCCAACTAGGGACAAGATAAAACTATAAGACGCTCTATATTAGGCTTTATATTTATATTAAACAGAGGACTAATTTTATAGAAATTAAAGCTATAAGCTACTATTTTACTATTAATATATTAATTAGAGTACATAGCTCTAACGGCTGCAGTAAAAGAGGCTATATAGCTTTAACTTTTACTTACTAAACTAGGTGTACTAGACCAGAGTAAATAGTTTACTAGAATCTTAATTAAAACCAATAACTAAGCTATAAAAGCGTTGGCTAAAAATCCAGTTTAGTATAATTAAACAAAGCATATTAACATCCAGTTTCACTATATAAGAGATAAGATAAACAGTAACAGAATCAACCTCATATACGTTGCTTTAATTAATATAGCAGCCAACAGCCTTATTAAGCCTCTCGCGGGTTCTTAGTTCTACACCTTCCTTAAACACCTTTAGATAGTATAGAAACTCAATTAACTACACTAGGCCTTAATAGGAAATCAGTATATAATCAGTAGATCCTTAAAGAGTGCGCTAAACGACGCCTTAAGGCCTTAAAATAAGCAACAGAACTCAACCTTAATCTACTAACCTACTACTTAAACCTACCACTCAAACCTGCCACCTGAACCTACCACCTAAATCCAACGGCCGCGACATCAGGGAGGGCTTATACCAGTAGAAAGGATGGATATACTTTAGAAAAGATATAGGGCGAGGCTATAGGGCCTCTAGAGCTCTATAGGCAATATAGAACACCTATAGGGAGGTGCTACTAAAATTTTAAGAGACATTTCACAAAAGGAACTCTAATAACCCTTATTAAGCAACCCTACACCCTTATATACAGTATATATAGCGGCATCGTTGACTAAGCTTAAGGGAGGGTATTGGAAAATAAGCCCGCAACAATATCACATAATGAGACTTATGGAGACATCTCTTGGCAGGAATTTAACCAATCAGACAACTTCGACCGTCAGTTAAAGTTCCTCAAAATCTCTTCAACCACCTATATAGAAAATAAGCAATACACAGAGTTTTTAGCTCCATAGCCTCAATTCAACAGAGGTGGCCAAGGCCATGAACCGCCCTAGCTTGTTACAGTTACCCTAACACTTCAGAACTACTATGGTATCAAGCTCCTCTTTTTCTGTAAGAGCACATATATTGAATCCCGCAAGAGTCGCGCAAGTTCGCGAGTACTCTCTGTCTTTTTGACCGTATGACGACGTGGAGCGGGACACATTACATTTTCCTGCTTACCCACCCTACACGTGACTCTTGATATAACAATACCATTGGTATTACGATACGCTCGGCCGAACAAATGGTATCGTATTAAAGAGATTTGACTATACGACTAATCTAGGTGTCACGACACACAGAACGAGTCTCTGAACGAGCCTTTGCCAAGCTTTTACCCCCTACATAGCCACCCCATTCCTTACCTCTTCCTTCCTCACGTCACATCCTGTACGCAAAATGTAGTTCTAGCCCGCAGAAAGGAGCTCTGATTTCTTATACTAGGTGTCTTGCTGCTACAACACGGTCGCACTCCATGCGCTGAGCCTCGGTTAATAGACTATTGGGTGGGGTTTGGGAGGCCGGTAGGAGGGGGTACGCTTATACATGCATTGTAGTCTCGTACTGTCTTGATTATACCCTGGCTTTTTGCCTGCCTAATGAGTGAAGAAACCATGTGAGGTGAGATGTGATCGTTAGGTATATGGGTGAGGGGAAGGGCTGTGAGGAAGACCGGAGATATTTTGAGCTCCCGAGGCAGAGAGTCAGACTAGAAGGATTTGGTCTATAAAATGGTAATAGCGACTCTGAATTTCTAATTTAGGAGAGCATAGGATCTTGTCATTGCTGCCAGCGCCAAAGGTGCAACGGTTCGAAACAGTTGGCGACCGGATATTTGACGGACCGATAGGCGAATGAGACTTGACTATCCAGAAGCGTTCTTCGAACCGCCGGCTTTCCCAACCGCGCAACGGCGAAAGCAGAAGCGTGTACCTGCATGTACCTGCGTCAGTCTAAGAGACTTTCTCAAATTCGTATGGCTATTATCCTCCTACTCGGCCCGCTCCCGCATTCCAGAGGTTAAACGCCATGGAGATTATAGAGCTGCGCCTCTTCCGCAGGCATTGTCGCAACATGCGCCGTTGGAACGGGTGTTTGGAAAAAGCACTAGAGGAAAGACTAGTAAAAGCATCGATTATGCTGAGTCAAGGGAATATAAGTGTACCCATGTTCCCTTCCATCTATTTCCTCACTCACACAACACTCTTTTACGTTCTGCATATCTTTGTATATTGTACATTCTGCAATTATTGCCTTAGCTGGCCTGTGGCTTACATACTTCGACACAATATTCACATTCTTTTGAGAAGAATTTCCAGACTTTCACAAGTCAACAATGTCTCTCCGAATTGCCCTGCAGGCTCTAGCGGCTCTTCTTCTTTCCTCTCCAGCCAATGGCCATATGTACATGGATAAACCTGTCCCGTTCAATGTGGTTGCACTTCGTCGCGAAAAGGCACCCATAAATAGGATAGATCAGTATCCGTGCAACCCAACTAGAGAAACAAGTTTCGTTGCCACAACACAGAACAATATGGCTGTTGGAGAAATCCAGCCTTTGTCTATTCTAGGGGAAGCAAATCATGGCGGCGGCAGTTGTAAGTTGTTGCCTTTTCCCGATTTCCCATCAACCAACAGGCATGTTGACATCGATTTAGGTCAGATCAGCATCGCCACAGATAAAATACCTAGCGGATCATCCAAGTTCAAAGTCATTCAATCATTCGAAGGAGGCTGTCCTTTACCTGGCAACTCCTTCAACTTTACGCTTCCTAGCAGTGTCCCAAACGGAAACGTAGTACTAGCATGGTCTTGGCTCGCTAAAGTTACAGGGGAGTTCTATATGAACTGCGCCCCAGTTACTGTAACGGGTGGTGCGAGTGACGCATCTCAGCTCGATCAACTGCCGGACATGTTTGTCGCAAGAATTCCTGAATCACTATGCACAATCCCGACGGCACCATTCAACACCAAGTTCCCAGACCCTGGTGAGGCACTCGTGGTAAATAATAGTTCCGAAGTGGGGCCGCTGGCCGCCCCTAGCGGCCCTGGTTGCGGAAAGGCATTCTCAGTTGGGAGTGTAGCTGCAACAGGCAGTGCCGCTTCGATGGCTGCTGTTTCCCAACCGACTGCAGCACTTCCAATCAGCAATCCCGGCGGCATATACGCCCCTAGTGCCTCCAGCGTCGCGGTGCCCGTGTCAGCATATACTGTTACCACACTCGTTACCTCGAGCGTTTCCCCGTCTACAATTGCTGTCACTACATCCCCACAGTCGATTGGCACCGCTTTAGGGGCAGCATTTCCAAGTGCCTCCGCTAGTATTGCGACATGCCCCGCAGATGGTGCAGTTGTCTGCAATGGCACCGACCAGTTTGGAGTTTGCGACAATGGCAAGGTTGTTTGGCAGGCTGTGGCTGCGGGCACCAAGTGTCAGGGTGGGAAAGTTGTCAAGAGGCACTTCCGTCCGGTGTATAAAGGGCGTCTATCGCGTCCCCGTGCTGCTATCAGGTTGTAAATTGTTTCCCTCTGTTCTTTTGGCGTGGCATGTTATGTTGAGCGTCACAAAAGGTGATGTAAGTTTGATCTGCAACTTGGCAGCTAAATTCGTCTTGATGATTCTGCTTAGGCTGGGCAATGGAGTAGAAGAGGTTAAACCGGGGAGGGGCAAGCAAAAACGTTTAACTACAATTTATAGACCCCACCCTCAAGGATCAAATATATCGTACAGCGGAAGACCTGTCCACTTCTCAAGAATTTGAAAAGACAAGCACAAGACGAGTACTCCTTGAAACACTATGAAAAGTTCTTTGGATTAGATGAGCGCTCACACCTAAAAGGGGTAAAGCTTTCAATTTTTCCACCAAATTACTTAAAGCCTGGGATCGCCTCACAGGTGGGCTTTAAAACCCGGGGTAATCGCAGCCAGAGAAATCTGTTAGGCCCGTAAACCTCTTAATGGCGTCTTCCTGACAGTTCCTTGGCGCAGCACCTTCACTCATAAAATCTATTATGGCTTTGATTTTCATAGTAACAGAAACCTCATCATTCGCCAAATTTGCGAAAGGCGTATATTCTTTTAGGTTGTCGGCAAAACAGGCGTCTTCAACCTCCTTCTTAAACGCATCGACGTGATTATCGGCTTCAGGGAGACCTGTAATCCGAACACCGACGTTGCGGATCATATCCGGAGGTGGTACGATACTCGAGCTAAGCGAATAATCGACTACACAGCTGACCACGATTTGAGTGCTAGCTCGAGGTAAGAGGGATTCGACGGCTTTCGCTCCTATGTCTCCAATGAGGTCTCTCGGAGGAAACATTCCGCCTATGTCATTTAGACCCGCACTGGTGAAGGCGAGAAGATAGGTAAGAGGGAGAAGCAACAATGTTTTCGCGTAACGCATTGTAACGGTAATCAGGTTTGGAGGCGGAAGACTGTGATCGGTAGAATGGAAAAGACTAGGATGGAGATTGTGGAAGTTATTATGATAAAAAAACAGGAAGGACGCTGACCCAAAGAGAAATGGGAGGCGTATTTGCTGATTCTTAAATATTTCACGAAGAGTGAAGACTGAGTGGGTTAAATGTTGCGATAAAGATTTGCGATGGTTATGTACTTAGAGATGTGGCCCATGCACGCGACCAAAGAACATCAACCTCCTCACATCAAGCAGAGAATAGATAACTTCATCAATTAATTACACCACCACAACGGTTCGTAACTACACTTCTAATGGTATAGACCTTGTATAGCCTACTCAGTATCCTACTCCAAAAGTCGGATCGCGAAAAGGCCACCGTCAGCCCCCGGACCACTACCTTCCTTCGAGGCCTTGGTTATCTAGCAGAACGATTGACCGCCTGCGTATGCAGCTTCCTGATTGGTGTGCACGGAGCACACTCCAAGGACACGTTTATCAATACAAGGGATAAAAAATTCAAACGATTAATCTCAATACATGAACAATTGCAACAATCCGAGAACCTAAAACCGTCATCAGCCAAAGTAGTATTACGGAGAAATGGCTGATTACCTGGAGATTGTTAAATATGCTGCCGCATTGCTTTGGCCTTGAAAAAAGGTAGTAGGTAATAAAGGCCCAATGGAAAAATGAGAACGTTCAGCAGGAGGAATATTCTAATAAACCATGTCAATAGAATGAACATGAATGGAATGCTTGCTGAAGCTACAGTGTTAGCCTTTTAATGAATGTCATTTGGGTATTGAGTGCCTGCAAAACTAAGTCCACATGATAGAGTGGCTATGGGTAAGTCAAATACATTTAGGCATAACCAAGAGAATGCGTATACGACGTATTATTTCATTGTTACTTAGCCAATCCTTTGTGCGACATATACCTGGAAATGGAGCTTGGGACCTCATGCAGATCACTAGCACACAACGAATAGCTTAGAACAAAATTTATGAAGCCAGATCGTACAATTGTCAGAAAAAAATACGGATTCAACAGCGTTCCGTTGCCCCTAATACCTACGAGGTTATCGGCCACTTTCATTGATATCTACAGTGCCGATCTCGTAGTCCTTAATCATCTCATACCCATTGAATAGCCGTGCCGAATGCGGAAAAGCCGCGATACAAAAGATATTCTACCGGGATGATGCAAAACATCTACAAAATGTATAAAATTGAAGAAAAACGCCATGCCAATGCCACAACGCATGCTTTAGGACGTCGCAATAACGGCCAAAAACCTGTTCATGTCGAAAGGGAAGGCTGCACCCAAGCAGGGCACAAAGAAATGAAGATATCCAATGAATGACTGGGGTGTCATTTCAATACGTAAAGGCCTCCTCGATGAAGTCAATGCAGCCTACATCTACTCTCTTCCTTACGGCTACGCGCACACTATCAGCGAAGCCCCCAGCACCACAAACAGTGACGGCAACGGCACCCTCGCGTTCAGCAATCTCACGGTCGAGTATCGTCTGTACCGGGCAGCGACCAGGAAACATCATGACGGTCTCGCTCGGGCTACGGATCTCGAAAGTGCTTCGTGGCTTTGTGATGAAGAGCATGATCCGAAGTACATCTTTGCGGCGTGGTAAAGCAAGAATCTCGTCCATCCAAGGCTTGACCCATTCTAGGCACTGTGTTTCGGTGATTGACCAGACCAGGACTACTTTGCGAGCGGCAACGGTGCCATTGGCGTAGCCTGTGACAAGTTCGCGAATGAAGGGGACCTGATGAGTTATCCCAACACCTGCGGCAAAGAGGACAATGGTGCCATAGGAGGCAAGAGAATCATGGCCGCCATAAGGGCCCTCGACGGCGCCCCAGGTGGTAAATGTGCTCTCTGGAGAAGCGCAGGCACGGTCATAGAGCTTACGGGTCATACCTGTCCTAGCACGCACAATGAGGGAGAGGGTGTTGCTTCTTGGTCGTAGACTGAGTGTATCCATGTCCTTCTCTGTCATAGGCAGCCCCGCATCATGGGGTAAGGAATGCTTCGATGCTGTGCTCCACGCAACTGAGAAAGGGTGTGAAGCCCACAGAGAGATAGTTGGAAGGTACATGTGCACGTGACAGCCAGGACGAGGATGCCACGGTCGAACCATGTCGAAAGTAACTCGACAGGCTTCCCCAGCAAGGGCTTCCACTTTGACACGAGTGACTCGGCGGGTTGAAACGTTGTAGAAGAAAATACGGGCGACCCTGAAGAACCATTCCATTCCCCAGAGAGTGAATACAATCTTAATCCATGGGAGTTGCAAAAGGTGATGAGTATCAATGTGGACGTACACGCCAATCAGAGCGATCATGGCTGCGATCCGGTGTATGTTGAGAAAGGTCTCGTAGAAGGAATGCCGGATAGGTGCTGAAGCTTGGATGGCAATGAATATGAAAACAACTGTTGCCACCATGCCCCATTGATACGATGCTTCCATCTCCAATAGATGAGCCACTCCTTGCCACTTCCCATCGTGATAGGTATTAACAAGCCATGCGAGAGAGTGGACAACTGACTCGATAATAACTAACCTTGCAGCCCATCGGTGAAGGAGGTTGAAGGAATCGTAGCTGACTTTTAAGAGGGGAATCAAGGGATTGTTTCGTAACGCAAATAAAACCGTCGGAATCAAGTTCAGAGCTGCTAAACTTCCGCTTCGGCCTCTTAATGCAGCCACAACAGACTCCTCCACGGGCCTATTCCAAGGCAGAACCAGACAGTAGGCAATATTGCTCATAACATACACGACTAGCAACAAAGTGTGAAAGCGAGAAGGCAGTGTGCCGTTAGTGATCGCAGAGGACAGTTGAAAAGGGCGATTATGGCGGTGTTTCCATAGAGGGGCTAACAACAGATGTTTCTTCAGCGCAGGCCACCACTGCGTCTGGTTATTTGCCCAAAACGCTTGCTGGACCGGATTTCCCACTGCGGCCATATGGCGGAGATGTGCAAGAAACATTTTGGTGAACCGAAGGATAAGTGTGAGGATGCATATTGTGCCAAAGCAGATAACTAAAACGTTGACCCAAAGATAGTCTCCGTGCTGGTCGACGCCTGCTAATCCATGTGAATATGCAAATGGGTCTTTATCTGTAATATCGGAAAGGATGCTGCGCGCCTGGACATTGATCCGTGAGGTAGTTCTAGAGGCTGTCATTTCGCGCTCCACCCGCCGGGAGTGGAAGTGAAGAATCGATGATAGCTGTATGACAGTTGATACAGCTATAATGAATGACTGGTGTACTTATGATATTTGCGGTAACGAGTCCAGGCGTGAGTTCCTGGAATTGTAGGAAATTGATCGAGGGCCGAAAGATGGGATAAGCGCTCCTGAGCGCTTGGTATTGAAAAGGGTGGAAAGGGTTGGAAAATGATAAAGGGAGAAGATGAACAGGGATTTCTAGATGTATAAATCCTGATGTTGTGGCGTTGGAATGAAGGAAGCGTCTCACGGGACAAAGAGAGAACAACGAATTGTCACCGCGGTAGCATGACAATGTCTTTGTGTGAATCGGAGACAGCTTCTTTAGTGATCTGAGAAGCGTGATGGGGTGCAATGTACAATGCTGGAGAGCCAAGTACGATAGAAGCAGTCGATGCTTTGTAGTGAAAGGTGCCGCAAAAAGATGCAGAATACAAGCTGGCCAAGCAGCTCTAGTGTTTATGCGATTCAAGTGAATGTTCAAACACCGGATCCAAGCCAGTGGTGAATAGCTCCAATCGGACGGTCGCAGGAAGAAAGGGCCCGGGGTGAAAGAAAAAAAGTTCAGAAACGACAGTGAGGTTTCGAAACAAGAGAAGGACGGTGATACAAGCACCGGGGACGACCTCTACAGAGGGAGAAGCCCACTGATGTAACTCTTTGAGGGTACGAAAATTAGTCGGCAGCCAATCAGCCGATAAGAACGCCGCAAATCTCAAATTCAAAACTGCCCAGACCAGCCACAAACCCGGCCAACGACAGCCTATCGACGCCAGCCGGACCCCATTGCCCTCAACCGGGAAGAGCGTGTCCACAACCGCTTGGACGGCGTCACTCTTCGCTCGTGCGCAGATCATAGATCCTTGCTCCCAAATCCAAGGGCCAAAACCTTTGTTCGTTGGATGCCGTCTCTCGAATGTTGGCGCTTCCCCCCAAAACCTAGGTTGTTTCATGTCTCGCTATGATAAACGGCGCGAGAGGGCACCCGTTTGCAAACACCGTTTCGTGAAACATCGACGATTCGGAAATGCCTGTGTGGATGCCGTCTCGCTTCTGCTTATTTGACGCCCCTATTGGGATTCTTGCGATTACGCTTTCAAGCTCACCTCGGGCTGACTTTCATCTCGCAACCTTGAAGTTGCCCCTGCACCCGACAGCTAAAACTTTTCGAAACATGAAACTTCGCGGCCCACACGACGATCATAGGTACCTGCCAGGTACCACCATGAGCCAAGATCCGAACTTGCACCTGGCCGTTCCACCCTTGCGGCGATCCTTTTGCCTTTCCAGCTTCCTGCTTCGCGCGAAATCCGCTAGCACGATAAGTCGTTGTGGTGCCAATATATTATGGTGTCGAGGTGGACAGTATATCGAACGCGTTTGCTGTCTTGTCTCATACCTCAGCAAATTCTACCTCAACAATTCGATTTGTGACGTTCCTTAAGAAATGGTGAATAGAGGTCTTAATTTCCACCAGTAACTCGATCATCAGCGAATTTTCGACTCGCCAAACTAGTCCATGTTTTGTGGCACAATTCACATTTGGCGCAAGTTCCGACTGTTGTACAAGTGACCGTGTTTGTGTAATATTAAGATGCAAGTATTGCGGCTTGATGATAGGCATATCCCTTGACCCGTCACCGCCCCGCGAGTAAGTGGTCCGTGCGCGAACAACAGTCTTAAAACAACGCGTGCACCTATATAGATTCCATTAATTAATTACCTACTACAATACAAAATTCGATTCTGCAGGAAGGATAAGTGCTATTAACCTCATATCGAGCGACTTAACTCCTAAAATTAGGCGTGTATATTAAATTACTATAAATTAAAAGGTTTATATTCCTCAGTATGAGCGTTAAATTCAGCACAATTGATTGGCTAGTTCTTATGCATAACGGTGGACGCAAATTGACGGGCCAAGGGATACGGAAAGCTCAGTAGAGAAATTTAGAGCATGTTATCACGCACGACTCGTACGAACCAAGTAGTTTCCAAATATAGTCTCATTAATGCACTGGGTCGCCACCAAAATATACCTCTTATCCTTTGTTCCAATCTCATCTCACCGGAACAGATACCAGCTATGCAAAAATGCGATCAATAAAATCGTGCCATGGACTCAGGCCCATCCCCTGCAAAGTTCATCTGCATAATTGCCTCTCGCGGCCACTCGTCTTCACTGTCCTCAGCCATTGATGTGCGGTTAGCAACTCTCAGGCCACCCCTTGACTGCTGCTGGGAGGGCAGTGACCACCGGTCACCCTCATGCAACGACTTCTCATCCCCTATGACCGTTGACGGCAGATTCAGGAATGGTTTGTTTCCGTAGCTGGGCTGAGGGGGTGCGGCATCCGGATCTTGACTGGGTGGTTGCGGAGGAGGTCCTGTTCCGATTCCAGAGTTTCTATCCTGTTGGTTATGGCGATCTTGGCTGTCGTCATCAAATACACCCCTAACATTTATCGGTGAGTACGATAGTGCGCCATCATTTCTCATCTGAACGGGGAATTCTCTGCGCGCTTCGGTGGGCGTATCATCACTGCCCCTTTCCCTCTCGTCCCGCACCGATTCCGCCGCCAGTTCAGGAATAGAATTCGCGTAATTTTGCGCCGGCATTTCAGAGATACCAGTGGGGAGGGATATGTGCATCTGCGTTGGCGTTTGCTGCATTCGGAGGGTTTGCATCTGGTTTGTCAGTCCTGGCATGCTACCTTCTCTCTTTAAGCTTCCCTTCATGCTTCCCGGTCTCGGCCCGCTATTCCTGAAAGTTCCAGTACTTGTTCTTCCCCCACTGACACCCATGCCGGGCTCTGCTACCTCGGTGATTTGACTATCGGCGCCCTCGGGATCCCGGATGCTAAATTGGGCGATCGTACGCATTTTGCGAGTGACCCAACCCGCAAGAATCTTTCCTCGCTGCTTTTCGCCGAGTCGAGAACGATGGAAATCGCCTTTGCTAACAAAGGCCACTATATCAGTGACCAGGTGATGCTCGTTGAGAACAGCGTTAACTATTACGGGCACAATGGATGCTAAGAAGTTTTTGCGAAATATTTCGACAATGACGACAATGAGCCCGCCCGCTTGGAAGACAGCACTACGACCAGATATCAGTTAAGATTGACTTTAGTCCGAAATCAAGACAAGAGAGCAAGGACATATAGGCACGGTACGATATAATGAGGAGAAATACATACCAACCACCAGGAATTATATTTCGATGGCATCGTTCAACAGAATTCTCGATATCCACAGAAAAGTGACAGAGGCCGTTAACCTCAAAAGTGTCTCCCACACTGCCTAAAACAAAGAGAATCTGCATCTCAACCTGTGCGCCTCCTGCGCCTATGGGCCTGCTGACATTGTGTAAGAAGCCGAGATCGCCGGTTCGTACATAGTGAACGTTCGGGTCGCCGTCCACTGTTCTCCCGTTGAATCTTTCAGCATCTAAAAGCTCCTTTGAACCATAGAAACTGTGGGCGTTGGCTTCGGACTGAACCCAGATTTCTCCATACTCGCCTATGAGGCAAAGATGGTTCGTCTCAGGGTTGACAATCGCAATTTGCGTGCTCACGGGTACCATGCCAGAATCTTGAACAAGGAGTGCGAAAGGTTCGGTATCAGGATCAACTGGTATAACTAAACCACGCCGTAACGCGTTCATATCAAGCCAGAGCTCGATTGGTTCGATGCACATGTACGAGCGTGAAGCTACCATTGGGTTTAGAACATGTGAGTAAATAGTGTTAATGGCAGTCCGGTCAAGACCCGCTCCTGCGAAGTGCAAGCGAACCTTCTGATCTGTAAAAGTAAGTTTAGGAGGGACTTTTCTTCAGTTTCGTTGAAAATACTCACAGACATCAACTCGAGGTCTTCCGTCTGTCGCGATCATAAGGTTTTTGAGTTCGTGGAGCGTCGTTGCTTTACCAGCTCCCTGGGCCATACCATGGTCCAGCATCTGACTAGTAGCATATGTGTCTTTGATCTTATATCTAGAGAGCGTCTGGAAAAGTATGTTGGGGTTTTGAGCAAAATCGACCGGGGATACAAGATACGTGGGTGCGGCTGGTGCTGATCAGTCTGATAGAACTCATCAACTAATACAGATTACACACCTAGAAATATTCCCATCACGCAAGTATAAATGAAACCTAATCCTACAGTACTTCTAACACAACCTAGGACGGGCCTTGTGCTCGTCATCTGGCAAGTCTCCTTTTGAACCTTGCACAGCGCCATAATAGTGTCATGGCCCAATTGGACAGCAATCCGTCTTTGATCCGGTGTCCAGTAAGTCCAGATTAGAACAGGATATCCAGGCTGCACCCAAGCAGGCCGAATGGTTAAGCCCAATTCCCGGCAGCCATTCGACTGCTTCGGCGGTTTGGTGGTGTTGTAAGTATTGGGGATTGTAACTCCTAGAATCAAAGCCGACTGCTTTAGGTGCTGAGAGACTGCCTTAGCTTTAAGCAAGTGGTCTACGTCAGTATTCACAAGGATCGCCTTGACTCTGAAATCTGCAATCATATGAAGCAAAGCTGGGGCGTCCTCGTTCAGGCGGTTCTGGTCAACGGGCGCCATCGGAATTGCTATGGCCCCTAAACAGAAGCAAGCGTGGACAGCGAAGACAAAATCTTCTGAATGTGTGTACATTAGGAGAAGATGATCACCAGGTTGAATCTTAACCTTATTTTTGAGATACATGGCCACTGCAGCAACTTTGAGATCGAACTTTTTCCAGTTGACGCCCTTTCCTTCTCTGCCTCGGCCGTCAATGGTGCAATAAGAGAGCTCTTCTGCCTGCCGTGAAACTCGCCATTGCATAAGATCGTGAATATTGGAGAACTGATTTAAGGGTGTGGAGGTGCGATCATCGATGACAACCTCCCGATAATCCACACCAGAGTACTGTTTGTCCTGCATCATCAAAAGATTTTGCCGCGCTAGTGAGGCCATGGGAGACCAGATGCCACCGGCAGGATCATCCCCAAGTGGAAGATTTTGCACTGCCCTCTCTACGCCAAATTTGACGTGGACACATGGTAACGACCCGTTATCAAATTCTTTTCGACAAAGCATGTTGCCAATTTCTCTCCTGCCGTTCTTAAATACCCTTGGTAGGGTATTCGGAGCTGTGATCATGACACAGTAGACACGTAAATGATGCTCCTGGTACAGAACCTCCATACACCGTTCGGAGAGGGAATCGAGGAACGGTATATCCAGCTGCCGCGGTGGACCTCCAGGGTTCGTCGGCGCTGTTGAAGCCGCCTGGGTTTCTATTAGAATGATTGGTAGATACTCTCCATTCACCTGCGAGTCAAAAGCGGAACTGCTGAAGCATTAGCTATGCAAAGACTGAGAAGCATCTCACTACTTACCAATCGTATATTTTCGGGACAGTTTTCATGATACTGACTACCAGGTGTTGGACAAAGAAGTAACGGTGTTCCGCTTCTTGTACGCCGTGTTCAACCCATTCTACTCTTTGTCGGATACGATCTTCATAAAGACCGAGCACAAATATCTTGCCTTCAATAATGCAGCCAAGAAGACCAGTTCGGAGGAATTCTAGTTTAATAAGAACCGGCGTGGGATTACTTTCTACAAACCTATAAGGTTTTGCATGGAATATGCTTTCAGTGAGCTTGGGCAATGCCCAAAAGCCTCCAGACAAAGAAGGCGAATCAACCCATATCTCACCAATCGTGTATGGCGAACACAAGAGATTGGTCTCTGGGTCGACTAGAGCAAGCGTTGCATCTGGGATAGGATATCCAAACGCTCCTACCCTAAGTGTCCCGGCTTCATTCGCACGTTTTCTTGCCTCATCGCCCATGGCGAGGACCACAACCTCATTCGTCTTAAGAGCTTCTTTGTCCAGAAGGGCCTCGGTTAACTCCGTACGGCTCTTTTTCTGATCTGTCTTCTTCGTGGTTCCACCTCCGATCAAGCTGGCATAGCCGTTTGAAGCTCCATTATCGAAAGCCTCGGCCATTTTATCATCAGTCTCTTCTTCAGGATCATCCATGCTCAATGGGCAACCCATTCGTTCTTCACCGCCGAGCCAATCTCTTACAGAAACAATCATGCCACCGTGTTCCGGTAGGCACAACATTGGCGCGACAAGTTGCCTGGCTCGCGGGTTTCGCATTGGACGCAGCCACCGATCTGCCAGAATCTCGTGGAACTCACAGTCGACTGTTAAGGTGTCAATTAAGCATATCTTGACAGACGCGAAGTTTGGTTCCACATTTTTCTTGAAATTTCTTGTGGCCATGGGATCTTGCTGATAATTATACGCTGCGCGCTTGAGGCCAGGATAATCCGCAACCATTATTGTGGTTTTATACTTGGAGATCAGGTGTGCATATAAACCTGGTGTGTCTACTGTCCGAGACTCTAGCCAGACCATTGTGTGACCCCCATAAACACCAAAGAGCACTCCTAGTATCATGCCTGCACCCTCACGAGGGTCTAGGTAGCTGAGGATAACTTCGCCTGCTCCACTTTTTGGGGTCCCGGCTACAAAATTCCCATTTCTATCTCGCAGTCCGGGGTGGAAAGTGTCGACGCTTTCAGCACCGGTTGGAATGGTGGAAACAATGGCACTCAAACAAGCCATTTGGTGCATAATTGTGCGGTGGCTCAAAACGACCCCTCTGTGATCACCCGTAGGCGCTCGAGAGAATTCAATATAAGCCAAATCAGGTACTTGTAGCGGCGGTGCTTCATCGTGCTTCTTCGGATGGTAGCTTCCAAACTCATTGGTCTTCCACCACTCAACGCCTGTAGGCCATTTGAGCCTATTTTGGCTAATGTCGCGGTGGAAAGCTTTTAGGTTGTTGTCGGTCGTCAAAGCTAGATGCGCTTGGGTAGTTGTCAGTAAGAAACTAAGCTTCTGGTAATCGTCCACGCTGTTCATTGGCACAGCTACAACGCCAGCAATAAAACAACCCAACAATGCAACAGCAAACTCGATAATCTCTGTATCACGGTAGACTAACGCTACTCGATCACCGCGGTAAAGATTGCTCTTGTCTCTAATGACCTTGGCAACTTTTTCCGCTCGACTTGCTACCTTTTCCCAGGTGATTGAAGACGTTTCTTTACCTTTCGGATCCAGTACCCAGTATGCAGGCTGCCTAGGATTTGTTCGACCACGATGGCGGAGCACAGCACCGATGTTATCAAATTTTGACATAGGCACGTGTCCATTATGAGGGTCATAAACGGCAAATGGTACATCTCGCGGCTCCAGCGGGAGCTGGCATTCGACAATAGCAGCCGAAGGAAGTTCATTCTGTGAGAGCATCGGAGGAGGAATGGCCGCGGTCGGCGAAAAGGCGTCACCGGAAGAATACCGATTTGGGCCACCATAACTATCTCGATTTTCCTGCATCTGTTGACCTGCAAAATCCGAAAAATAACCTTGCTGAGAATCTAGCATCGTGCTTAATCTACTTGCATCCCCGGATGAGCCAATTCCACCAGGGGCATGGTCATTGTAACCGGGTTGAGCATCTGGCTTAAATGCATAGTCGGAATTAACCATTGTGCCATCTCTAGAATATGGGTATGTCTCGGGGGTTTCAGGCCTTGGCGGGAAAGACTCCCGTCCATATGAAGGTTGTCTCTGCATGGAATTGTTCCGCACACTTAGCTGCTTTTCTTGGAACCGTCCAACCTGGCTAGGAGGGTATGCCATGTACTCGCTTGAAACCATCTCACCGTTCTGACCTGACATCTGGTATAGAGATTGGGATCGAGGGGTTTCGGTGGGTTGTTGATAGTTGGATGGGCTTGCGGTAAGCGCGGCGAAAGATGCAGCGCGGGACCCATCATTCAGAGAATAATCGGTATCAGCGCTTCGTGTACGAAGATGTGTTTGAACCTGTCCTTCCTGGGCTGGGCCGAGATACTGCGACAGAAGGAGTGTGCGCCGCTTCTCATACCTTTGAAAGAGGTCCTGTGTGTCAGCACGAGCTCTGCAACTTTCAAGAATTCCATGTCCGAAACCAAGAGTACGCGCGAATTGACTCAGCGGGGCAGGAGGAACGAAACGTACCCTTTTCTTGTGATATCTCCCTCCTGTATCACGCGCTCATGATTAGCACTGTGGGTGAACTGTGGGGTCCTGTGGAGGGGCAGTGGAAGGAAAAGAATAAACCACCTCTAGTTCATGTTCGAGCTCCTCCAGTTTTGCTCGCAATTCGGGGTTAGTCTCCGCCATGGCGGCCCGCGTATCAGCGTGAATATTTCGGCAGTAGTTGGCGGCGTGAAGCTATAGCTGTCTCATGTATGTGTTAGCAGCGGTCTTGGGAAACATGTCAAGTCCGCGCCCACACGGGGAATGGTTATGGCGACGTTTGGCGACGAATATATACTCAAATAAGGAAAATCGATACCACAGAAAGTTATTGAGAGTATATAAGTTGGTTGTGTAAGAGGGCTGGCACTCCGGGACCCTTTTTGGCTGGTTAAGGTACCGTGGATTGCAAATGACGTTAGGGAGCGGCGACTGAATTTAGCCGCTGACCCTCCATGCTCCAATGAGTTTCCCTTTCAAATACTGATACAAAACAGGTGTGAAAACGTCATGGCGATACTAGGAGTACTTCAACCTAAGGTTACTACAGCATATGCTTGTAAAATATATATAGTCTTGCCTCACGTACCTAAGGTTCGAGGGCAATTTGCATTTATTTGGAGATGCAGCCCCTCTCGTGATGCCAAGCTTAACTTGCCTCGGTATCGGCACACGTTTCGACTTGTCCCTGGCAAACCGTCATAATCAGATGTCAGCCATGCAGGACATATTTTCTATACTAATTCTTCCGTTCTCCTTTCCTCTTAACTTTTTACTCTACATGTAACACTTTTTTTTCGAATTACTTATACCACATTATGTCGACTCTTATTAGACCTCCGCCTGTCGATCCTTCCAAATCTGCAATCGAGAATGTCCTAGAGTTGACCCAGCTCTCTGATATTGATCCTAACCTTTTCACCAATACCCGTCCTCTATGGCATCCTCCTGGAGCACGAGGCGTGTATGGTGGCGCCGTAATTGCGCAGTGCCTGAGTGCCGCGCAGAGAACTGTTTTGAAGAATTTCACCATCCACTCGATGCATTGCTACTTTGTCCTTGCGGGCAATTCCGAGATACCCGTCGTCTATCACGTCGAGCATGTCCGAGAGGGTAAATCTTATGCTACAAGGACAGTACAAGCGCGCCAGAGGGGGAAGGTCATATTCACGACTACGATGAGTTTCGTGCGGGAGAATAGTGGAGGAAAGGTTCGGGTGGAGCACTCGACTGAAATGTCTGATGTGCCACCTCCTATAGAAGGTAACGATGACTTAAGGTCCCCTCAAGGGGTCGAGGGACCTTTTCAGAGTCAGAAGGTTGACATCTTAAACAGTACGTATAGCCATGAACATTTGGTGCGGAGTTTTGCAGCTGATAGAGCACTATGCTAACCTCATTCAAGATAATTCGGCGCACCCGCATATGAAGAAGACGAGGCAATGGATCAAGGCACGAGGGAAGATATCGCCAGCCGGAGGCCACGAAGCACATCTCTCTGCTCTCGCATACATGTCTGACAGCTACTTCATCGGAACAATAGCACGAGTACACAAACTTTGGCGATACTCATCCGCACGGGCAGGCAATAGCAAATCTACAATAGATGAAGAAGTTCTGAAAAAACTCCTTGCCATGGATGATGAATCGCTTAAGCGAGTGCCTGGCATCGGGGATCATGACATCCAACGGCTTCAGCGGTTGCGGAACGGGGAGGACTTACCCCAAGAAACGAAGCCAGAGGTCGGTATGATGGTCAGTTTAGACCACACCATATACTTCCACAATCCAAGAGAGTTTAAAGCAGATGAATGGATGTTCACCGAGATGGAGACGCCCTGGGCCGGCGATGGACGTGGTTTGGTCTTTCAGCGGATTTTTTCAAGGGATGGCAAATTGATTGCAAGCTGCGTTCAAGAGGTAGGAGCGTTGACCCGAACTTTTGCAAATGAATCAACTGACACTTCTTGCAGGGTGTTGTGCGACTGAAGCAACCGACAGATAGCAAGCTATAACGTGAGAGGTAGTTGCTCGTATCATTGCTTGCTCGGCGTGTGTTCTGCTTGAGTTTGACAGATTGGACCTTACTTCTGGGCTATATTTGGCGTTAGCTTGCTAAATGTATGACATACGAGGCGTAGAGCTTCGGAGCTGGAGCCTTTCAGAAGTCAGGATTTGGCAGACAATAATTAGATGTATATTATTACCGTAGATCTCCCCACCGTTCCTAGATTTCAGGTGGTTAATTGGCAGCTACATGACAAGCTAATTTGTTGCATGGCTGTTCCTGAAGCCGATTTCGGCCAATGCAGGAATATGTAGGGAAAATGCGGGGGAGAGGCGCATGGCGGAATTTGACTCAGGGGTCGTTCGGTTGCGATCTGGAGGCCTCAGATTCAGTTCAGAACAGAGTTAATCTGGAGCTCCAATCTAATTCTAAGGCAACTGTTCGGTTAAATTCCAGTTCAACTTAACTTCAGCTATAGATTTTTAATGTTCCTCTAACCGCCCAAAAAACGCGCTAAAACCAGGCGCACTTTACCATATATAGAATCTGAACTGAGGTCTTGGCGTCAGTTCAAATAAGGAGCTCGAAGCTCCTTAGGGGTCGTTCGGTTGCAATCTGACGCTTTTGAATCTGAACTGAAAGTCCGGCAGAAAGAACGCGTTCCTTCCCGATTTGACACACGTCTGTGGCTCTACGGGTTGCACGGACGTGTGCAATCTGAAGCCTTCAGATTAATCTGGAGTTCAACTAAGGAGCTTCAAGCTCCTTATTTGAACTAACGCCAAGACCTCAGTTCAGATTCTATATATAGTAAAGTGCGCCTGGTTTTAGCGCATTTTTTAGGCGGTTAGAGGAACATTAAAAATCTATAGCTAAAGTCAAGTTAAACTGGAATTTAACCGAACAGTCGCCTCAGAATTAGATTGGAGCTCCAGATTAACTCTGTTCTGAACTGAATCTAAGGCCTCCAGATCGCAACCGAACAACCCCTTAGTTGAACTCCAGATCAATCTAAAGGCTTCAGATTGCACACGTCCGTGCAACCCGTAGAGCCACAGACGCGTGTCAAATCGGGAAGGAACGCGTTCTTTCTGCCGGACTTTCAGTTCAGATTTAAAAGCGTCAGATTGCAACCGAACGACCCCTCAGACAAGAAAACAGGTTTAAAATCGTCATTAAGAATAACGAATTTTCTCCTCTGTCCATACCAATCTACCACAAATCCTCCCTCCTTTATTATTGTCATTACGAGTCGTTTCCTCCCAAGATGCCAATGCTTGCAGACCCCTCCAAGAAGTATCGTCGCTTCAAGCCGCTACATCTGCCAAACAGGCAATGGCCGTCCAAAACCATCGACAAGCCGCCGCGCTGGCTGTCCACCGACCTCAGAGACGGCAACCAGAGTCTGGCTGATCCAATGGTATGCATTTAGGCATGTTAAGTGGAAGGGTATTGCTCGAATTATTCTGACTTGCGCAAAAAAGGACGGCGACCAGAAATGGAGTTACTTTCAGATGCTGGTAAAGCTTGGCTACAAAGAGATCGAAGTCTCCTTCCCTTCAGCGTCGCAGACCGACTTCGACTTTACACAAAAGCTCGTGCAGACACCAGGCGTAGTGCCTGATGATGTCTGGCTGCAGGTCCTCTCCCCATGTCGCAAGGAACTTATCCGCAAGACAGTCGACTCTTTGAAAGGCGCAAAGAAAGCCCTTCTCCATCTCTACCTTGCAACGAGCCCATGCTTCCAGCAGATAGTCTTCAACATGGACAATGCTGAGAGCAAGGCTCTGGCCGTTGAATGCACACGATACGCGAGGTCTATTACAAAAGATGACCCCAGCCAGGCGGGGACCGAGTGGGCGTATGAGTTCTCGCCCGAAACATTTTCTGCTTCGAATCCGGATTTTGTGCTTGAGGTTTGCGAGGCGGTCAAGGCAGCATGGGAGCCGAGTGTAGAGAATCCTATCATCTTCAATCTGCCTGGTGCGTTACTTAATAATTTTGTTACGGCGCTTAAAGCTCCGCTAACTATTTTAAGCCACCGTCGAAATGTCTACACCTAATGTGTACGCTGATCAGATTGAATATTTCTGCCGAAATATTTCAGAGCGAGACAAAATATGTGTCTCTTTACATCCTCACAATGATAGAGGTTGTGCGGTCGCTGCGGCAGAGTTGGCACAGATGGCTGGTGCAGACAGGGTAGAAGGTACTCTTTTCGGGAATGGTGAAAGGAATGGCAATGTTGATCTCGTTACCCTTGCTCTGAACATGTACACCCAGGGAACACATCCCAAAATTGACTTTTCTGATCTAAAATCGGTCATTGACATGGTCGAGAAGAGCACCAAGATCCCAGTACACCAACGCGCCCCTTACGGTGGTCAATTGGTTTTTTGTGCATTTAGCGGTTCACATCAAGACGCTATTAAAAAGGGGTTTCAAGCTCGGGAGAGAACCGGCGCAACCTCTGAAAGTCCATGGCAAATGCCATACCTCCCTTTAGACCCTCAGGATATTGGTCGAACCTACGAAGCGATTATTAGAGTTAATTCCCAGAGCGGGAAGGGAGGCGTGGCTTGGATCATTCAGCGCCACCTGGAACTCGACCTGCCTCGTGGCCTACAAATTGCATTTTCAAAGATCGTTCAGAGAGAGGCCGATCAAATCGGACGGGAGCTCTTACCAAGCGAAATCACTAAGTTGTTCGAAGATGCTTACCATCTTAAAAAGAATCCAAGGTTTAGTCTTCTCGACTACGACATTACCAATGACCGCTCGGTATCACCGGCGCCTCCAGAGCAAGGGAAAACACAAAATACAAAAAACCTCCGAAGGCTGTTCTCTGGTGTCATTGAAATTGACGGTCAAGAGCACAAGATCAAAGGTGTTGGTAATGGTGCTATCTCGTCTTTAGCGAATGCTTTAAAGACACTAGGTATCGATTTAGATGTTGCAGATTACAAGGAGCACGCCATCGGTGAGGGTAGAGAAGTTAAGGCTGCAACATACATTGAATGCACGGCTGCAAACTCGAGTCTAAAGGTATGGGGTGTGGGGATTCACGAGGATGTCGTTCAAGCATCCTTGATCGCTCTTCTTTCCGCAGCCTCATCGGTATGGCTTCATCCCTTTTTATAAGGCTTGCCGAAGTTCAGCCTACTAATTTTCAACAGTTCCTTTCAAGTCGACCGAGTACGCCAATACCATTCCGTCCGAAAAGATCAAACACACTAGACCTTTCCAGCCCGGAATTATCACCACTAAGACCTAACGGCGCACCAGAAAGCCGCTCTGACTCTGCTGGTCACCTTGTTGCTCATTTAGGGACACAGGTGGATGAGACCCATTAACAATCTTTCACGCTTTCAACTAAACAAAAGTTAATGTCTTCGTTTCACTTTGTTTATCTGGAGTTAAAGCGAAAGGTGGTGCATATTTGAACGAGATGGCGACATTTGCATTAGGGGGGTTTCGATGAACCGTTGAAAGGTATCTGTTGGAAGATATAACTAAATTTTAGTGCGCACTAGCGCTTACTCTTACGTCAAGCGTAATCAATCAACGCTTTGTTTAAAAGGGGTTTCGATAAGAAGCGAATTAAACTGTTGATTTTACCGAAAAGCTCCGCAATACAACCTACTGCCGCCTCACCACCATATTGATATCCTTAGTAGTGCTATAGATGGTTGTTTACAAGCTTCGCTCTGCTTGCTCAACCTCACCGCGAGCTTGTTGGGCAGTATTAAGGGGTCGGCTTGCTCGGTCGAGCGGAGTATAAACGGCACCAGCTTTACGTCGCATTTGCTCCACTAAATTAACCGTTCGGCCTACCTCACGGATAGGATCGAAAGGCATAGCGGTAATGATAAACTGTGGAAAATATAAGGGTAATCGATGTGGTAAACAAAGTGTTATATACGCTCAAAGTTCCGTTGAATTTTTTCAACGGAACTTCTGTGGTTTGCCAAGAATTAACTCTGTTGGAAGGTCTTACTAACTACATACTGCTAGTATGTGCAGATCGCTGGCTGATCGTTCGGCTCGAGTTGAATTACCTTCCAACAGATACCTTTCAACGGTTTATCGAAACCCCCCTATTGGCGTTTACAAAATTTATGCCCGCTAATGAGCGAGCCCACATGTTCAGACCCAAAAGTCGCGCCACACTGTGGCGAAAGACGACGCAATGTTTACTTTACCTCAGCAAGCTCAGACCATAGAATCAATTAGCGGACATACGTATATCCGCAAGCGGATATCGCTAACCTTTTTTGTCAAAAAGTTGATTCTATGGTCTGAGGGACTTTCGCAAGGTTTCTTAGGCGATCCGACTTGTTTTGTATGTAGAGCAGTCACCTTTTTCAACGAAATTGATCTACCCCCCCACAACAGCTATTATCTCAGAAATACCGTCAAATTGATCCGCAGAAGCAGCTCTATAATCGATGAGTATATCTACTCCGTACGCCTCCACGATATCTAGTAGAAAGCGCCACCGAATGGGCGATTCGCCTACTTAAGGTCTGCACGAAGCTCTGTACCAAGCTTTGCACCAAGCTCCGCACGAAGCTCTGCGTACGGAGGCTCTGCACCAAGCTCTGCACGAAGCTCTGCACGAAGCTCTGCACGAAGCTCTGCACGAAGCTCTGCACGAAGCTCTGCACGAAGCTCTGCACGAAGCTCTGCACGAAGCTCTGCACGAAGCTCTGCACGAAGCTC
>Ga0307507_10002101_pt1 | contig 43047 bp, 47 predicted proteins | sample 7_EM_MG_FD_207223 | JGI IMG/M metagenome (GOLD analysis project Ga0307507, IMG submission 207223) | Populus trichocarpa ectomycorrhiza microbial communities from riparian zone in the Pacific Northwest, United States - 7_EM | ecosystem: Host-associated > Plants > Roots > Unclassified | place... | reverse complement strand
GTCGAACGATGGGAAGAAAAGTTTTTCTGTAAAGTAGAGATTGTGTATATATAGGACTCCTCCAGGCGAGGAAGAACAATAAGGACGACAATACTCTCTATCGATCATAGCCCATATTATTTGAATGTCGGCATAATCCTATTCCTCAGTAAACGGGGGCACAATAGCAATAAGTTGTGCTTCCAAACAATCTGCAACACTGCCATAACCTTCAGAACCAACCGCGTCCTTCTAATAGTGGGTGATACCAGAAAATCATTTGCTTGGTGTAGTGACCAACACCTAAATGATTTTCAGAACTACAGGATTGATTGAAACCCCAGGTTTCTCTCCACCCTCTAGCCCATTTTTCTCGGTTTCCGAAAAACCAGAGCCAAAGCCCAGCACTAGCAGTGGCTGAAATTGCAAGAAGCTGACAGATGTATAAGGTAATCACGGGGTCTCTGGGATCTTAGAGAATTGGTCACCTAAAAGGAGAACTTGAACATTTTTAGGCCTGGTTTAGCAGGTACCTATTTAAGGGTATTCAGATATTTTCTAAACATGAGGTCTATTGTGGACGGGATTTTTCCAGAAATATTAGTATTCATCTTTGTCTAAATTTCCTTGGTATCCTTCTCTTCTTTATTAGGTAACTTATTGGGATAAGAGGAGAAAGGGGCTGGTAGTCAAAAACATTGTTGGATAAAATTTCAACATCAATTTTTGCCTAAAATTGTAGCGTTCAATTTGCCCTGCTGTTAAATATTTTTAATATTGTTTTCTTGCTCTCCTTGCTTGCACTGTAATCATCTTAATAATAGAGAGGAAAATATTGTGATTTAGGGTTATTGGAAAATTTCATGAAATTGTGATTTTTGTGACATTTTGAAGCTATAATAGATAACGTGCTCCACCCCATAGCGAGCGCACCGCATAGCGAGCCATCTGCAAGTTTAGGCAATGTGATTGGCTGGACCTCAGTCCAGATTGAAATAGTGGCTAGTATTCGGGTGGATGGCTCGCTATGCGGTGCGCTTGCTATGGCGTGGAGCACGTTACCCATAGACCCCGGTAGTATGTCAAGAAAGGCTGAAGAAAGACCGAGCAACACACAGAAGGCAGCTAGGAAAAAAAAAAAGCGCAGTAACAAGATAACTTATAGAGGGACCAGGGTATAGTAGTAAAGGATGAGAGTAAGAATCAATTTTTAGTGTTCTAATTAATAACGGTAAAGGTCTGATATGCCACCCATCTTTTTAAAAAAACCCCTCAAATGCCACAGGAATAATATTATGTAAGTTTTTTTATATGTATATTAACTGCGGGTTCATTTTCTTAATATAAATTATTAGCTAGGGCTTGGCACTTGTAATGAAGAAGCCTACGATACTAGAGCGAGTATTTTAAATACTTCCACTTCCTCCACCATCTTTATCTGTACTTCAATTGGTCCATATATTTTGCCTCTCATTACACAGAAGCCCTGTGAAAGACCAAGGAAAGAGCTTATTCAAATTGGTGAGGTTTAGCAAATGTAGTTATTTGCCCATCAATTAGGTATTTCAAATTTACTGGATTAGCCTCAATATCTAAGGCGAAAATGCTTGACAAGTTGGGGTATTAGACTCAATTCAGCTACTTTTTAAGTTCTAATAACCATTTGTTAATCTCCTATGCAGGGTTTTATTCTTGGACCTTTGTTTGCTCTGAATTTTAATCATGTAAAAAAATTAATTATGAAAAAAAACTTACATAATATAATTCCGTGGCATCTGAGGGTGGTGTGGCATTTGAGGCCATTTTTCGAAACATGAGTGGCATATGAGACCTTTACCGAATTAATGGGGTTGTGGCTTTTCTTTTTTTGAATATATTTTAAATACATTTCTCATCACACACGATAAACCCTTGGTTAGGCTGCGGGCACTCTCCAAGGGTGCAGCCTTCTTAGAACCTCGCTTGAGGTCGTGCAGGAGCATTGGCACAGCCAACACCACCACACAATGCGGCCACCCAGCCACACCCCAGCCATAGCGGGAAGCAGAACAAAACTTGGAACAAGTCACCCCGCCCCCACCAGAAAGAGGCGCCTGCGGGGTGAAATTCCCTCCTCACGTGAGTGTGTGGTGGGGGGCGGGGAGTGGGGACTTAGATTTCAAACGCCTGGGAGTCGATGTTCCTAACAGCTGCGCTACGGTGAGTAGGGAGGACAAAGATGATATCGGGGGGATACTAGTGCATCAGGCACGATATATGATATTTGACAACTGCAAGCTCTACTTTTCCCCCTACTGTTGACCTAGATATCGTTGCTAAGTAATTTTTAAAGATATAATGGCGACATTCAGATCTAAGGAGGACAGTGTCAAAGATCAAGTCCCACTTCACCGCCTTCAGGAGCGTATCGGCGCCTTTGGTGCAATGCTTCATATGATTACCAATCGTACGGACGCGGAATCATGGATATTGGGGAAACTTCAAGTTTCTTTTCTCAAGCTAGTTAGTATATTCTCTCCTTTACCCAATAAAACCCAGCATTAATTTTGAGCGGGATCAGGAGGAGGATATCGACCAAATGATATCAGACGCAAAAACCTACGAGGGTAATCAAGGGATGCCGGAAATTCCCGACCATAAACCACCGCCGCCACTACAATTCTGGCGAGGAGGGCTTCTTGCCTTAGGGGCAAAATTGAAATTGGCGAAGGATTATGAGCGAGCCCGGAAGAATGAGGTTCAGAGGAGGAAGCAAGAGCGAGACCGAGACCTCCTCGCCTCCCTTAACAGTCTTTCGGCAGCTTTTCTCGCAGCTGTCGGCGTGGCTGAACGACAGATTGCCATTCTCCAGGACATGCACAAAATGTTTTCGACAAGCTACCCAACCAAAATCAATAATCACGGCAAGAGCCACCCGTCCCGCCAACATCCTTTCTACAAGAGCGCCACCCAGATCCCTGTTCTCTCAGAGTATCCCGAGCTGGTATGGTCGAATATCTTAGACACTATTGATGAGACTGTTCGAGAAAGGAAATCTTTCATTAAGAAAATCAAGGAGTTAGTAGAAAATATGGATATTAGGAGAAAAATTGTATGATCCCCATATCTAAAAGCGTAACAAGAACGCTAATGACTCGACAGCTTTTTGGGTTCCTCGGGTCCTCAACTCAGGACAGGATAATGGCTGCACCTGTACAGCCCCGGTGGGCGTTCTAGACCGCTATACTAACCACACTTTTTCTTCCTTTCAGCCTTGGTGCTTCGGTATATTACCTCCTGTCTACGATATAAGAATTTTCTGACAAGAGACCCTATCAGATTTACGGCATGAACATAAAGGAATTCAACGATGACCCCCCATCCATGCATGACTTCATGACGCTCTCGACCGGGCTAGTACTTTATATATTCGTGCCTCCATTCATAATCTTGAATTTGAGACAGCGAGTAAGGACACTTAGCAAGAAGAAAATAGATGATATTGAGAAATTGTGGCTAGAAGATAGTGTTAGAGTTGACGGAAGTGGATGAACAAAGATGTGTGAGCCGAAGTGAAGGAAAGGTACGATGGAAGATTACAGAATGTCTTTAGTGATTTCATTTGTTCAGAAGTTGAAAGGATTAACGGAGATGAATTGTGGGCTTGTCTTTCCTTTATCGTTATGAAGGAAGGTGGAGCTATGGAGCGAAATGGATGTGTGTGGGAAACGATAGAATGGTTGAGATGTTTTTCTTCCACTCTATATATTCTTATGTTTTGTCTAGTTAGTTTACGTGAGAGTGAGAGCAAACGAAGTTTCTAATTTACCTACCCTTGAGTCCAGTCCCACTCCAGTTCTTGTGTTGACGTGTTTGACTGTCGCGCCTTTAGTCTATCAGCCCGCGATAGCCTTATTATTAGAGATAGATCCTCCAGGAATTCAACCCCCATTTTCACCCAGTCAAAAGGCAGTAGCGGAGCCCCCAGTGTACCAGAGAGTGGAGCACCACGAAATTCATAAGGAATCCGATCCTCAAGTTCTGCTCTGCCATTAAAAGGGTAGCTGTTGAAACAGTTGCGATCTGAAAATGGAGGAACCGAGGAACTCGGGAGGTTGACAAGAGACCTAATGACCAAACTTTGCCCATGCCCTATAGCCAACGGTGGAAACCTTACGGTTAGAGGATACAGAAGCCAGGGGGAGGGGGGATTCGTTGTCTCAATGCGGATTTTTGTACCTTAGCTTTGAATGCCGTTTGGCGAGACGGGGCCATTTTTTATTGGATTATATCTTGTGTTATGTACTAGTTGGGTAGAGATGTGTATTTAAGTTATCGGGAATATTAGCAAGAATAGACACTCATTAACATGATCAAAACAATATTCGTACCACCTTGGCCACGCTATGGGGGGATGGCAAAGGAAAGGTTTTTACACCCTTGGTTACTTCGGTAAGAACTACTTGTAATTATCCAGTCTCAATAGGGCATAACCAGTTGGGCTGGAGACAGTATCCACATGCATGCCATCCCTTCCACCTCGAACCACAGTTTATCATCACCCAATGCACTAAGAGTCTTGGCTATCCCATACTAAGTGGGGATTTGATAAAAGGAAGCTGAGGATAGGGAGCTGTTGTGAATGGTTGTTACTCCCCGGAGAAACTTTCATCCTGAGCATACCGGCAGAGCTCCGATAAATTTACGGTATCAGACCGAACATACTACTTTCCACTCCCACTAACATACCGCAAATTCTATCTAAACTCGGCCCGAGTCTAGACTTCTTAAGTTACTCACCACCGCCTTAGGTTCTAACCCTGCGGCAAATGCACAGCTTTTCTGGGGATAGTAGCAACTGCATAGATAATAGTGACGGGTCGAGTCCACCTAGAATTTATATGGTAGTACGATGCTTATCAATTGTACTAAAGGTGGATGGGCTTCCTCCACCTGCTGCTATAAGTATCTCATGTAATTGAGTTCGGTGGATATCAGGGAATGGGGTGCGGGGTGAGTAAGCCATTTCGCAACAACATTCGCACAGAATTTGAATGCTCGAGACGACTTGGGCATCGAGGCCAGGCACCAGGGCACGTTCTCAAGGGAGACTTTCAGACAGGCACCATTGATAATAAATGATAACTCATCCGAAATGACAGGGTTTCTCCTCGCTCAGGAAGTAGAAATGGTCTGACCAGAGCTGAAGCACTATATCGGTATGGAGAGATTCTGTTACTTGAAAGCAGTCTAGCCCGATGTTGCCCTAGTGATGTACCGAATACCGTATCAACGAAGGAGCACCCCCCGTCACCGGCGCCAGTACTGCGCTCGAGTCCTAGAGTACGCTAATTTAAGATCATATGATAGCTTAGTCACTCGAGTGCTAAGGTTTTAGGTTGGCATCAAAAGTGCGGGATCTACAAGAAAGTGTTGGAATCGATGATAGAAAACATAAAAAAATACCCAGTCTTTATCTACCAATTCCTCCAAATTATCATTTACACCAAATACAGAATCCTGAACCTCTTTAAACACCGTATTTGTGGATATCCTTAGCTTTCCGGGAGTCCGGCAAAAAAAATGATCGCGGGAGGCCGGCATCATACCTAAGCTCCCGAAACTAAATTATCAAACATCCCTCACGTATAACCACGATTACCAGCGGCACGCGGCGCTTCCCAGTTAATCCGGTATGAAGTGTACAGTACACGTGTAAGTCTGTCGAACTTTGTCAAATTAGTTTCAGCGCTTCTCGACCACTTGGAGAACTCCCTTACCAAAATTACCTTATCCAGCCTACCAGAGCATAGTACCATATCCAGCTGCATAATTCGCGTTACACGCACCTACAACAGCTTCGACCAACCAAACCCGAGCTCGACAGAATTTTGTGCACTCTACCTCCTGGACCGCTGAAACTGTGGAAGATTTTGTGCCGCCCCTGTCACAAATCCACAGCCATGCAAACTTCTTCCCACCATAGGCGATATTTGCCATATGATCGTACCCATACCTATACGATCTAACTGAGGAATGCTGAGACAGCACCTTCGTCGTCTCTGTCTGAGACACCGACAGGGGCGGCACAAATTACTCCTGGTACTCGGGTACCGTTAAGATAAAATAAGAATAGTGAAGCACCCCGGTCCGCCTCCCGGCAGATCAACTTAACGCGTAGACTTGGCCCTCCCCCACTCCTCTGAATTGAGTTTACCTCCACCCTCTTCCAGGCATAGCCGGTTACCCGAGACGATCAAGCTTTTTTAGCCTGAGCCGCGTGGATTGTGGGTGTCTCGACCGGACTAAATGCTCTACATAAGAATGGGGCTCTGCAACGAACTCTAAGCATCTTAAGAAACTAGGAAGCTGTCACTACCCTCCCCCTTGCCACTTAGTCAAGATGACTGACGACAGTACAAGTAGGAGCTCCGCTACTCCACTAGTGCCTCCCCAAACCTCCAAACCAGTACCGAGATCCGTTGATCAATCATTACAGCCTTTGCTACTCCCTCCCGTTCTATCCCAGGACCATCTTCAGGGTTGGGAAATCATCGGTGAACAACAAGACTTTTACAATGAGCAAGATTGTCTGCGTCCACACCACAACCTCGCGAGCGAAAAACTAAAAACTAGAAAGGAGGACGATGTCGTGATCTTTGACTATTCCTTAGACCCAGGGTACCGTCGCTGTGTAGACGGAAATCCTCTAGTTGAGGCGGGCGGTCCTTCATCGGGACATTCAAATACAGACGACAGCATATTCTTTCGAGTGTCCAAGAAGGAGCTCATAGGGTCTAAACAATTCGACCAAACAATTAACCCTACAAAAGAATCTGGACCAATACTGTCACGGGGGCTACGGTTGGCTATAATGTAAGTTTACCTTCCAAGAATCTACTTTCTCATTACCTATCCAGGCTATGAACAATGTCGTATTGGGTACAATTGGCTGGCTTCTTCTACCAAGTCGGATTTATCCTTTAGATGCTAATGTTCGAGGTTTTTTTCTTCAAGAGATTTTCCCCAATGCTATGATACATACGTAAGTTGCTGTGCGGCCCAGTAGTAAATTTATCTTTCAAAGCAATTGCTTACTAGAAATAGGATGATAGTCTACTAAACTCGATGGCGGAAAAGCTCGGCCTTCAGCAGGAAGGTGAAACTGCTTTCATGGACGCATATTCACAAAGAGTTCGAGCACTGCCTGGTCATCGACGCTTTAGAACTGGTGTCTCATTACGGGCGCCTTTTAAAAAACCATCGGAGTTGCCGAAGTCAGGTTCATCAGAAGATAGACTCATCCTTTTCGTATCATTTCCGTATTTCGGGAGATCTAGCGAGGAGATTACATTGGGTCAGGAAAGGGAGAGCCTTAAACTCTTAGATTTCAGGCTCCTGGGAACTGATGCCTGTGACCGCAGGGTCAAAGTGAGTGAGGAGGAGAGAGCTGATATAGGAGAGATATTAGTGCATCAGGGACGGTATATGATATTTGATAACCGTAAGCTATAGGCCTGCTGTTGACCGGAACACCTTGACTAAGCGATTTCTGAAGATACAATGGCCACATTCAGATCTAAGGAGGACAGTGCCAAAGATCAAGTTCCACTTCACCGCTTTCAGGAGCGTGTCGGTGCCTTTCGCGCAATGATTCAGATGATTGCTAATCGTACGGGATTAGAATTATGGACGTTAAGAAAACTCCAAGCTTCCTTGCACAAATTAGTGAGTCCACTCTCCCCTTTAACTAAATGAACCTTGGATTAATTTCTGGGGACGACTAGGAGGAGGATATCGACCAACTGATATCAGACTCAAAAACCTATGAGGACAATCAGGGAATGGCTGGGATTCCCGACGACGCACCGGTTCAGCTGCGTCCGTGGCTAGAAATGGTTCATTCTAGGGAGGAGCTATTGAAATGGGATAGGGTTTATGAGAAAGTCCGGCAGAATACGGTTCGGAAGAGGAAGCAGGGGAGAATCCGGGACCTCCACATCTTCCTCAACAGGCTTTCGGCAAGTTTCTTGGCTATTATCAGCGTGGCTGAACAGCAGATCGCCGTTCTCCAAGACCTACACAGTCTATTTTCGACAAGCTACCGGAAGAAAACCAAAGATGGCGAGAAGGAATACCCACTCCGGCAAAATCCCCTCCTCAAGAACATTTTCCCAATCCCTATCATCTCGCAAAATGCCGAGCAGGAGTGGCAGAATACCTTAGACACTATTGGCCAAGTGGTTCGGGAGAGGAAATCTTTCATCAAGAAGATCAAGGTGCTGGTACAAAGTATGGAGATCAGGAGAGAAATTGTATGATTCTGATATCTAAAAAAAAACTCATAGTTAGGATGCTAACGACCCGGTAGCTTTCTGGATTCTTGAAGTCTGATGCCGCTAAAGCGGCCCCCTCGGAGAAAACTGCCCAAGAAGCAGCAGACGCCATGACCCGCGCTGAAGGTGCAATGAGGGAAACCCAGGAGATACTTCAGCAGCAAGCGCAGCAAACGAACACGTTATCGATTTTCACTGTTGTGACCACCGCCTTTCTTCCCCTCAGCTTTTCTACTTCGGTATGTTGCATCCTGCCCACGATATGGGCATCTTCTGACAAGAAATCCTATTAGTATTTCGGCATGAACAACATAAAGGAATTCACCGCCCATCCCATATCCCGACTGGAATTTTGGACGGTCACAGGCCCAGTATGTGCCGGGATAACACTACTAGCGGTATTGATCATCCTTTGGGGACGTCCGGAAGTCTCGAGATTGAGGAAGCATGTCCTACGGAAATTAAGAGGACCTTCCCGGAAAAAAATAGACGATATAGAGAAGCAGGGGCAAGAGCCTTGGTCCTCCAGCAATTCAACCTCTACAGTCACCTCAAGAGACAGTGACCGAATCTCCAGTGCGCCAGAGGGCCCAGTACTGGCAGGACCACAAAAAATCTGATCGCCAAACTCTGCTCTCTTATCACAAGAGCAGCAGCTGCAAGCCCTGCGATCCGAAAATGGAAGGAATGAGGAAGCAGAGGGGGGTGGGCGAGGGATCTAATCAGCAAACTCACTCTACCTTATAAGCGGCAGTGGAAATATTACTATTGAAGGATACAGTAACCAGAGGAAGGAGAGATTTACTTCTTCAAACCGCATTTTTATACCTTAGTTTTTACTACTACTAAATGAGGTGAGGGGGTGACTTGTAGGATTGTGTCTTTTGTCGCTGGTTGGGTAGAGATGTGTGTTTACTATCAGGATTATCAAGAATAGATTTTTATAAAGCCAAATGATTCAGAGAATACCTGTACTAGCCACCGTGACAGATGCGTGCCAGGATAATAAGGTAAAGGTTTCCACATCTCTCGCTACTCTAGTAAAAGAAAATTTCCCTGTTTCAATAGCATGTGACCTACGAGGCTGGAGAGTATTTCTACCTCATGCCATACTTTTACTGCGAGTGACTGGTTATGATCATCCGATGCACTGGAAAATCTCTGTTCTCCGATACTAAGCTAAGAATTGATAAAAATAAACTAAAGGCCCACCCGGCCGCGGTCAGAATGTCAAACCACAACTTTCGAACCCAGGGATTACTAGTGGTCACACCACCCGCAAAGCGAATTATGGTTCAAGTAAATCTAGGGCTATGTCTCGGAGACCAAAAACTGGAGAAAAATTACTGGGGGAGTTAGTACTGCTATCAGCTGGATGGGGGACTAAATATTTAGTTGGTGAGTTGACTATATATTAATATTATTCCTTATTAGCTTAAGTGGAAGAATAAAAGGACATTCGGTGATTGCTGCATTGCTACCTACCTACAGTACCATATGACGTTATTCTTTTAGGTGATCTTGGCAGACCGAGCAGGGGACCGACAGATCCACTGTTTTATATGTTGAGGGATTTAGGTTCGAGATTTACTTCTTAAGATAAATTTTCAAAGCCTCGTTTCCCAACCTTCTCACAATCCTCAAACTTTGTGATAATCGTTGCCTAGCGCAATGTCGAGCACATGAAAAATCTTCAGAACTTCAGTGTTTTTTTAGACTGCGGGTTTCCTTCTATCCCCAAACTCGGTTTTTCTCGATTTCCGGAATAGGCCCTAAGCGAAGCACTAGTAGCGGCAGATATCGGAAGAAGCCGACAGCTGTATCAAACAGTCGCAAAATGTGAAAGACATTAGAGAGTTTATTGCCCGAAGTAGGAAGTCCTTTGCTTTCTTGGGTTCGGTTGGGCACGTGCTAGTATAGAAATGTCTCGACATTCCAGGGTGAATGAAGAAGGAAGAAAAAAAGGGCATTTTTTTTGGGACATGGGCTTCACGCTCTGGCATACCGGTATTTTTTTTTGTAACTTTTCCGTTCAACAGGCCCCAGAATTGCCTGGCAGCCAGAAAAATTGTCAGACAAAATCCCAACACCAATTTTTGTGCCTAGTCAAATTATACTCACACCCTAACAACCAAAGCCTCCGAGTGCTACGGTGTGACCGCAGCCATTTTGGTTTAACTCGGACTTGGCACTGTGCACCGCAACTAAAGGCCGGAACCTCATATATATCATCGCAGAACCTTCGATACTACATTCCAAGCCGCAGTGCTTTATTCACAAGTACTGACTATCCCACCGAGCTATCCCACTCAATAAGCTATGAAATTCCCTATATGATGTTGGCCCTCTCTCCTAGAGCCATTATCTCTATTGATAGTCATAATTCACTTAGATGCCAGTATGCAGAGCGGGGGTAATGCAGGTTGAGTTGAGCTAACTTCCGCATATCAGAGCTCGGCGTTCTGCCAGAGATTGCATGGTGCGATATCATGGTGGCTATCTCAAGTGTTATAAAGTATTGTGTATAGATACCATGAAGCTAGGTAGAGCAGAGTAGAGTATAGTAAGGTAGCTACCCCTATTTCCGCTATAGAGGCTGTGCGAGACCTAGAAGTGAATTTACTAAGCATTCCGCTTGATTCGTTCTAGCTTCGTTTTCTGTGGGTAGCAGCATATGTACCTAGGAGGTGAGTATAAGTGTCAATATACTATATTACTATCCTAGCGATACCAATCCAGTTTTCACCAGCCAAAAGAAACTAAGCCCGCTACCGCGGCCTAGATCCCACCTCACAGCTCCCCCCCACACCAACTAAACGACAACCACAACCCAAATATCACCATCACACCTCTCGACAACCGAGGGCGCTCAGTCGGCATGGCCGGTTCCCAGTCTGTAGCGCCTTTGCAGGGCATGAGCTGAGGGTATTTCGGATTTTACTAGCAAAAATTTGGTGAATATGGCCCGGGGAAGCCTGGTCTCGACTTTTCCCTTTCCTTTTAAGGATGGAAAAAGATTAGATGAACCCTTACTCCTGCAATAGTAGCCCTACAGTATATAGTCACGCCCTGCTATCCCGGATCGCCCGCTATACCGGGCGGATCTCTTGGATTTTGGCTATTAGTGATGCGGCTGCGACTGTGCTGCCCTTAGTCCCGGGACATCCACTTGGCCACATTTACCTCCAACCTCCGGTAGTCAATCGCGATGCTTGAGCGGTCTTAGTGTACGGCAGTAGTGAGGTGTTGCTATCACCCTGGTATTGCACCGCTAGGGAATACCCCTGGGGAATTCATGGGGTGGGATGTTACTTCATTAGAACCCCAGCAACAATAGGTCCCGAATATTATTAACCACCCCACTTGAGCATGCTAATACCACCATCAGAAAGAGCTTGGAATGTCTTCCGGTATGATACTCGGACAATTTGTTCCACTTTAAGTGGAACCATTTAACCCCACATTTTCCTGAGGTTCGCAGGAAGGAATTTTGGCCAGCCTAAGCTATCAGCCTGCCCTGATCCCTAAATGCTAGGTTAGCCTGTAAGTTGAATCGAGGGTGTCTCACAAAAAAAAAAGGAAATCGTAAGGGTTAGGGTCACAAAAATTACTTTTAATCGATAAGTTACATACCTACGGTATTCGTCACCCAGTTTTGCCATGGGTAACTTACGGCAGTAGAGACTTGAATGGTTGGTGATCGCAGGGAGACCTAAGCGAATGCCCGTGCCGGGGGGTAAATTCGTAAACACCCCCGTATTGGTTAATTAACCAGAGATACCCCTTCTCGCGAATGGAAAATGGTAAAGTGTTCCAGAATTTCCCTACTTTCACAATCAATAGGAGACCATTCATTAGTCAATCAAGATATATTGTATGCCGATGCCAGCCTCACTCAGTCAAATCAAAAAAAAAATAGCAATGTTCATGGGCTGGCCCGAGTATCCGAGTGCAGGTAATAAGCAGTACTTCCAGTGGTCCAGTCCCTCCGTAAGCATTCAATTCGGTATATTATACTGACTGTACCAGCCGGCATGAAAGACGCAAATATCTTTTCTTTCGACGGAGTGGGCGGCCGTGGGCCACCCGCAGTATAATCTGTTTTTTTTTTGTTTCACTTTGTTATCATACTCGCCTTTACAAGTAGCTAGTCGATCTTCATTTTAGTACGAGCATTAGCGTGCACTTCACTTAGTGCATGGGCTAATTCTGATCGACTGAAGTTCGCCCCAGCGCCAAGATCGCCCAATCCGGGATAATGACTCGACTGGATGGCTGGAAGTCCTTCTTGGCTCATTGACTGGAGCGAACCTGATCCTCTGAGTGGTCGAGAAGCCCTGGAGCTAATTTTAGAGATTCCGAGAGGCGTACCCTTCATACCCGGTACCGTAAAAACTCTTAGATCCACCATCTCCGGAAGCCCTATGATCTTGGGATCCTAAGTTAATAGCTCCTGAGAAGGATTAGCGTTTTCTGGACACGGTATAAGATTGGCCTACTGGACGTGTTAGATCTTGTTAAACTAGTATTCCCAGTTCCGTTAACCTGTAAAACCAGGCCTATCCTACGCGGGGAGGGGGATTAGAGGCCTGGCTGAGGTAGTGGATTTCAAGAGTTTTTACGATACTGCACTCGAGTATAGTATAATGGATGGTCGGTTGGTGAACCTGGGATGGCTAACCCAATAATAAGGTCTGTGTCTCACAATTTTGAAAGAGCCAAAGAAAGTATGTTAGGTCATACTAGTATATATTTTCAACTTGTCCTGCACTACCCTCATTTCTGCCGTATTATTGGAATCCTGCACTTATAAGAGGGGATGGGGAAATCTTGAATAAATGCAGTGATTTGCTTAAGCTTTCGCTGGGGCTAGCGAGTAGCCGTGAATGGTTGCTATTCCTTGGCGAGACTTTCATTCATCCTAAACATTCCCGTTCAGTGGAGCTCAGATAAATTTATGATATTGAACCGAGCATATCACTTTCTACTCCCGGTAACACAGCACTGTGGTCACCAATTGTCCTCGAGTACTAAAGCTCAAAGGATCCCCTCTACTGGCCGCCATAAGTATCCCATGCAATTGAGTTCGATGGACATCGGAAAGGGGGGACGGAGTAATTAAGTCATTTCGCAACAGCATTCGCATAGCATTTGAGTGCTCGAGACAGCTCGAGTATCGAGGCTAGGCATCCTAGTACGCTCTTAAGTGAAACATTCAGACTGACACCATTGGTAATAAACAAGTCCGAAATGACAGAACCTCTCCTTGTTTCGGAAATGGAAATGGCCCAACCGAGCTGAAGCACTTACCAATATGGAGAGATTCTATTGCTTAATACAGATACGGGTGTCTTATGGGTTCTCCCCGCTTGTTTTTAATTTAGGTTCCTTGAGAGCAATTTAGCCCAATCGTTGCCATAGTGACGTATACTACCGGTAGTAGAGTGCTAGAATACAGTATTAGCGAGGGAACGCCCCCAGTCAGTACCACTAGTACTTGTATGGTGTTCGAGTACGTTAATTTAAGCTCTTATGATACAAGTCGCTTAATCGTGCAAGTGCCCAGGTTGATTAGTACCAAAGGCGCGGTCCCGAGGAAAAAGTGCTGGAGAAATTATGCCCGAAGAAACAAAAAATATATTCAGTCTCAGTCTTTTGTCTACTAACTCGACTAAATTATCATCTATGCCAAATACCAAATCCTAAAAACCTTTAAACACCATATTTGTAGATACCGTCAACTCTTCGGGAGTCCGGTAATCAACATGCTCGCCAGAGGTGGTATCTGAACCTCGAAATCAAATTATTAAATATGCCTCAAATATGACTACGTCTGATTCAAGATACTTGGATACGGGCCATCCCGGAGCCACATCTTAAACCACCGCACGGTACTCCCCAGTTAATACCGTATGAGGGTAAGTCCGTCCAACTTCCTCTGGTTAGTTAGTTCTAGGGTTCGACCAACTGTGTGCCAATGCGCCAAGAGATTGACGGACTGTTTTCCTTCCCCAAAAATCAGCGGACCGTAATCGAGTATCCGGCTTGCACGGGCAGAGTACTCGAGTATTAGTATAAGTATCATACTCAACTGCATGGTTCGCGTTACACACACCTAACCTCGACCAACCAGACCAGAACTCAACAGAGCTTTATGCACCCTATCCCCGGACTTCTGAAACCGGGGAAATTTTTGTGCAAGTCATGTCAGTGTCTAAGACACAGGTTAACAAGCAACTCTAGCTAATCACCACAAATCCGCGAATTTGCAGACTTCAGGCCAGAGCTAATATTAATCCAGCTATATGATTGTCCAGTGCCTATGCATCATCGCTACTCGAGTAAAGAATACTGAGACAGCGCCTTGGCCATTTCTGTCTTAGACGCTGACAGGGGAGGCACAAATTACATTACGAGTACTAGGTTGAAATAAGAATGTCGAAGTGCACTCCCTGCAGCACTAGAGTAGCACACCTTCCCGGCAGATCAACTTAATGCGTAGGCTTGGCATTCCTCACTCCCGAGCAGAGTTCACTCTCAGCAAACCAGAAGCACCTGATAACAGGGATTCACCAAATGTGTGTGGCGAGAAATTCGTGCGTATCTAAGCGCCTATAATTTCACGACCCCTAATATTCAATACTTCGTGCCTGCTATGAGTAACTCCCTCCTCTAGCAAGGCGCTGTCGGCGACACGAGGCACTAACCCTTTTTAGCTTGAGCGGCAGGAATTGTGGTCTTCCCGACCGGACTGAATGTTCTGCATAAGAATAGAGCTCTCTCACCAACTGTTAACAACTCTCTAGTAATAAGTTACGAAACCGTCTCTATATTTCTCCCTCAAACCCCCGTGTTACTAAGTCGAGATGGACAACCTAGGCACGAACTCTGCTCCAGCGGACCCTCACTCGGCTCCCGGACCCTCAGCGGAGCCTATTCATGAATCATCGCAGCCGCCACAGCAGTCTCCTACGCCCCCTCAGGAATTAGCAGACCGCTTTGCTGGTTGGGAAACCATCGATGAACAACGAGCTTTCTACGATGAGCGAGATTGTCTAGACCCTAGCCACAACCTTTCGAGCAAAACCCTAAAAAGAAACGAGGACAACGTCGTGATTTTTGACTATTCTTTAGACCCAGATTACCCGAGCCGCGCGGACGGAAATACTCCAGCTGAGGAAGGCGGTCCTTCCCCAGGACACTTTAGTGCAGAGGATATATTCTTTCAAGTGCCCAAGCATGAGCTCATAGAGTCCAAACAATTTGACCAAATAATTAACCCTGCCAAAGAACCTCAACTAATACGATCACGGGGGCCACGGCTGGGTATCATGTGAGTTAATTTCCCAAGGATCTACTTTATCATTACCTATCCGAGCTATAAACAATGCTGTGCTGCATACAATGGGCTGTCTTCTATGAGAGTTGAATTTATCCTTTAGAGGCTAATATTCGAGGGCCTTTTTCAAGAGACTTCCCCCAATGCTATCATACATACGTACGTTACTGTGCGGCTTAGTGGTAATTTTATCTTTAGAGCAATTGCTTACTAGAAACAGAATGATACTCTACTATATTCAATGGCGGAAAAACTCGGCCTTAAGAAGGAAAGTGGAGCTGATTTCATGGGCGCATGTTTAAAAAGAGTCCGGGAACTGCCCGGTCGTGAAGGGTTTAGAACTGGCATTTCATTACAAGCATATTGTCAAAAACCCTCGGATTTGTCCAGACCTGGTTCACCGGAGCCGCCCAAGTCAGGTTCATCAGAAGATAGATTCATCCTGTTCGCATCATTTCCATATTTCGGGAGATCTGGCCAGAATGTTACATTGAGTCCGAAAAGCGAGAGCGTTAAACTCATAGATTTCAAGCGCCTGGGAGTTGATGTTCCTGACCGCAAGCCCGGAGTGAGTGAGGAGAGGAGAGATTATATAGGGGAGATATCAGTGGAGGAAGGGGGGGTATCAGTGGAGGAGGAGGGGGTAGCAGCGGAAGAGGGGGAGATATTAGTACATCAGGTACAATACATGTTATTTGATAACTGTAAGCTATACGCTCATCCCTGCTGTTGACCGAAACATCTTGACTAAGTCTTTCCGAAGATACAATGGCCACATTCAGATCTAAGGAAGACGGGGCCAAAAATCAAGTTCCGCTGCGTCGCTTTCAGGAGCGTGTCGGCGCCTTTCGCGCAATGATTCATATGATTGCCAACCGTACGGAATTGGAACTACGGACATTGAGAAAGCTTCAGATCTCCTTGTGCAAACTAGTTAGTCTATTCTCTTCTTTAGCAAAACGAACCCAGCACTAATTTTAGGGGACAATCAGGAAGAGGATATCGACCAAATGATATCAGACGCAGAAACCCACGAGGACAATCAAGGGATAGAGAGAATTCCCGATGATTACCCCCCAAGCCTAAGCCAATCACTAGAAATGACGTTTACTGAGGAGGAAAGGTCACAATGGAATGAGGATTATGAGCGAGCCCGGCAGAATAATGCTCGGAAGAGAAAGCAGAGGAGAGTCCGAGAACTCCTGGCCTCCCTTAACAGTCTTTCGGCAGATTTGTTCGCTGCCATCAGCGTGGCTGAACGACAGATTGCAGTCCTCCGGGACCTACATAGCGTATTTTCAATGAGCTACCGAACCAAAACTAAAGATTACGAGAGGGGGTACCCGCTCCGGCGGAATCCCTTCCACAGGAATGTTGCCGCAATCCCTATCCTCTCAGAAAATTCGGAGCAGATATGGCCGAATACCTTGGACACAATTGACGAGGTGGTTCGGGAGAGGAAATGTTTCATCAAGAAAGTCAAGGAGTTGGTAGAAAATATGGATATCAGGAGGAAAATTGTATAATTCTCATATCTGAACTGATAACAAAAATACTGACGACTCGACAGCTTTCGGCATTCCTGAAGTCTGATCAAGCTAAAGCAGCCCTCACTGAGAAAGCGGCTCAAGAAACAACAAGCGCAGTGAAGCGCGCCGAGGATGCTATCAAGGAAACTACAGCGCAAACCCAGAGAATTATCAGGGAAACAACAAGAGCCATAGAGCGCACCGAGACTGCTATGAGCGAAACAAGAAACGTGATAAAGGGCACCCAGGCCGAACTTGTGCAGCAAGGGCAGACGTTAACCAGTTTCACTATCGTAACCACAGCGTTTCTCCCTCTCAGCTTTTGTGCTTCGGTATTTAACCTCCCATTCGCGATATGAGTATTTTCTGACAAGAACCCTATCAGTATTTTGGCATGAACAACATAAAGGAATTCAGCAACAATTCCCTATCTCTACGCCATTTCTGGCAGATCACAGGCCCCATCCTCGCAGGGGTACTTGTACTAACTATAGTGGTCGTCCTCTGGAAGCGCGAGTGGGCGGTAAATCTCAGGTCGGGGAGACTAGGAGGAACGGCGTCAGTTCAGGCACAGGGTCGAACATTGGGGAGTGGAGTCGGCTCCCGTAGGGCTGTGGATATCGAGAGTGCGGCCGCATCTACGCCTAGTTCGCAGGCCCCAAACGGGCAAGTAAATAGTTGAAAGATACCGGGACTGGGCGAAGGAGAGATGCATTTCCCAAGGCGTATTTTTATATGATATCATACCTTAATTTTTAATGTCATTTTGTGGGACAAGACATCTTAGAGGGTTGGGTGGAGATATGGATGTTATCAAGGATGCTAGCGAGGACCGACTTTTGTACTGCGACGTGATTCAAAGAATGTTTGCATTAGCCAACGCGAAAGACTTGTGTGCCCGTGATGGGGTAAGGGAATTTACGCCACCCGTTGCTCCAGTAAGAGCAAGTCCGTTTGCTCCGGTAGCGCATGGTCCATGGGGTTGTTTCTAGTGTTCATATCATATTAACGCGCATGCCAGCTTCAACCCTTAAACCAGTCACCCTTCCATATCTGGTATCACGGATACCCTAGGTCACTAAACGAGATGGCGCCAACGCGGAAAGCCGGGGGTTGGTTCTGTAGAGCATAAGCATAATAGTAGGGAGTATCCAAAGGTTTTGATCAATTAGGTCAAGTTGCTACAACAGAGTTGACCGTCACCCACCCCGAGTGACAGCTGATGACCGCCCCACCACTTGAAAATCTTGGCTGCCCGGTGTTAAGTCAAGGTTTGGAAAAACTACTAAGCGAATCACTACCGTACCCGGAGCACACACGTTGAGGTGTCGGGCACTCTCTTGAGAGTGCCCACGGTTGCGAGCTAGCGAGCGGTCCTGGGTTGTGGCTGCGCCACAACCTTAGCACGAGTACGATAGTGGTAAAAGAAAACTAGCGATCTTGTCGGTCCCTAGGCTTGCTTGTAGGAGGGCGGCACCATCAGAAGGAAGAAGTCCCCGACTGCGCCACTTTTCTCCTTCACCAAGGACGATCACGAAGGATCACTCAAATTTCCTGATGTGTGCTAGTTTCTGCTCAAATACTCTACTCGTTTCAGAATTTCCCCCAGACGTATAGCCACTCCCTAGCCCTCCTAGTACCATACGCCTACAGGTAAAAAGCATCTGAACATATGGATTAGAAGAAACTAAAAATAGAAAAGAGGACGAGGTCGTGATTTTTGCCTATTCCTTAGACCCAGATTACCTGAGCCGGGGGAGCGGAAATCCCGTTGAGGAGGGCGGCCTTTCCTCGCAACGCTTTGGTGCGGACGATGACATATTCTTTCGAGTATCCAAGAATAAGCTCATAGAGTCCAAACAATTTGACCAAATAATTAACCCAACCGAAGAACCTCCACTAACGCTCTCACTGGCGCCACGGTTGGGTATCATGTAAGCTTATCTCCCACGGATCCTCTTTCTCATTACCAATTCAGCGTATGAACAATGTTGTGCTGCATACACCCTGCTGGCTTCTATAAGAGTCGAAATTATCCTCTGCATGCTAATATCTGGGGGGCTTCTTTTTTAGAGACTTTCCCCAATGTTATGATTATGGTACAAGCGTAAGTTGCAGCGCGGCGCAGCCCCAAATTTATCTTCTTTGAGCAGCCTCTTATTAGAAGTAGGACGATCTACTAAATTCGATTGCGGAAAAACTCGGCCTTACAAATCCAACTACTTTCAAAGACGCGCACTCGGAAAGGGTTGGAGCACTATCTGGCCGTGGACGTTTTAGAACTGGTCTTTTCTTGCAGGCACCCTTCAAAAGGCCGGCGGAGTTGTCCAAGTCAGGATCATCAAAAGACAGAATCACTCTTTATGTATCATTTCCATATTTCGGGAAATCTAGCGGCGGTATTCAGTTAGGTCCGGAAAGCGAGAGTGTTGAACTCTTAGATTTCAAGCGCCTGGAAGTTGGTCTTCCTCACCGTAGGGCCTTAGTGAAGGAGGAGATAGACGATGTCGGGGAGATAATAGTGCATCAGGCGCGATTCATGATCTTTGATAACCGTAAGCTATACCACCAATGTCTTCTATTGATTCAAACATCTTTGCTAAGTGATTTCTGAAGATACGATGGCAACATTCAGATCTAAGGAGGATAGTGCTAAAAATCAAGTTCCACTTCACCGCTTTCAGGAGCGTATCGGCGCTTTTCGTGCAATGATTCATATGATTGCTAATCGTATGGGATCGGAATTATGGACATTGGGGAAGCTTCAAGCCTCTTTGTGCAAGCTAGTTAGTCTACTCCTTCCTTTGGCCAAATGAACCTAGGATTAACTTTTGAGGACGCCCAGGAAGAGGATATCGACCAAACGATATCAGGTGCGGGAATCCCCGATAGTAACCCTCAAATCCTGGAATCGTCATTCGAAGTGAGTCTTGCTCGGGAGGAGATATTGAGCCGGGGAGAGGATTATGAACGAGTCCGGCAGAGTAACGTTGAGGCAGGGAAGCAGAGGAGTACCCGAGACCTCCTCGCCTCCTTTAACAGGTTTTCGGCGAGTTTGCTTGCTACCGTCAGCGTAGCTGAACGACAGATTGAAATTCTCCGGGATCTACACAGCGTATTCCTAACAAGCTACCGAACCAAAACTAAAGATTACGAGAAGGGATACCGGCTCCCGCAGAATCCCTTCTACAAGAATGTTGCCACAATCCCTATCCTCTCCGAGAATCCCGAGCAGATATGGACCAATGCCTTGGACACTATTGATGAGGTGGTTAAGGAGAGGAAATGTTTCATTAGGAAAATCAAGGCGCTAGTGGAGAATATGGAGATCAGGAGGAAAATTGTATTATTCCTTTGTATAAACTCATAGCAAGAATGCTAACGACTCTACAGCTTTTTGAATTCCAAAGGTCTAACAATACCGGGCCTACCGCAGCCGAGCTTTTCGAATTCCTAAAGTCTAAAAACACCGAGCCTACCGCAGCCGAGCCTTCCGAACCTCTAAGGTCTAACAACACCGGGCCTACCGCAGCTGAGCCCTTCGAATTTTTAAAGTCTAACACCGGGCCAACCGCAGCGGAGCGGATAGTGGATGCTATGGAGAGGACCCACGCCATATACGTGCGGCTGGCACACCAAGCAATCTACTTAGCTATTCCTATTATAGTATTCACAGCATTTCTTCCCCTCAGCTTTTGTGCTTCGGTATGTTGTCTCTAGTCCATGACAAGAGTATTTTCTAACACGAAACCTTAACGGTATTAGTATTTTGGTATGAACAGCATAAAAGAATTTCAGCAATATCCCCTATCCCTAAGACAGTTCTGGTGGGTCACAGGCCTAGTATGTATTGGAGTGGCACTAGTACTGCTACTAGCAGTCGCCGTAATATTTTGCAAACGTCGGATGGGGTCGGGAATCAAAGCGATTTTTGTTCGATTTCGCAAGGGGAGAGCCGGTGATATCGAGAATTAGCGGCACGGAAATTTGGCCAACCAGGAATTCGACAGCCACGTTCGTCCCAAGAGACAGTAGCCGAGGCCCCAGTGTGCCGGAGAGTGCAGCGCAGAGAAAACCACAAAAAACCTGATCGTCTAACTCTGCTCTCCCATCACAAACACAGCAGTGGCAACCATCGCGATCCGAAAATGGAGGGCCGGGGAAGCTGGGAGGTGGGCAGGAAACCTAATCATTCAGCTCTCGCCGCCGTATGAGTAGCAGTGGAAATATTACGATTGAAGGATACTGGCGCCAGGGGAAGGAGAGGTTCGTTTTTTAATGCCTAATTTTGCACCTTAGTTCTTGGTGCAGTTTGATGAGATGAGAAGATGACTAATAGGGTTGTGTCCTTTATTTGTTGTGCAGAGATGTGTATTTATGTTATCGGGAATATAAGCAAGAACAGACTTTTATATAGCGACGTGATTAATGTTAGGAATTTTTGATGCTGCTTAGTATGCTCAGCCTACCACGCGCGTGTACAGCTTTATCATTCAGACAAAGGCTTCGGATATACGCTTGGGATCGACGCAGCGCCGGAAGGGATATACGAAGGCTCGGATGCGCAGAAGCTATGGCAAGCGGAACTTCTTTGAGATGCTTGTCTTTCCTTTGTCAGCATAGAAGTCTGCGGAAGAGAAAGGAGGGACACGCGTGGAAGAGAATAGACATGTGTCGCGATCTCGGGAAGAATGGGAAGGGAGGAGGATTTCGCTGGGTTATATATACTCCTGTCTTTACCATTAGCTAGTTTAGTTAATTGAGCGTTGTGAGCGTGAGCGAGCAGTTGAATGAGAAGAAGCTAAGTTGTGCGTTGGCGATCGAAGTCTTTTGTGTTGGTTTAACCCTGGCGTTTCGTTTCATAGCCACCGTTTCGCCGTTTCATTTCGCCGTTTCATTTCGCCGTTTCGTGGTGGCCCATCATCTGTTACCCATGCCGCGGTTTTCGCGGTTCAGCCGTCGTCGTTTACTGCCGTACAGTACTGTACTGCTCGTAGTACTCGAGTATAATCAGTGTTGCAACGAAGGGGGGGGGTTGGATCAAAAGATGATCGAAGGACTTGAACGCGCTTTTTCGAACCCTAGATTCTGGGTAAACTCGACCCGCCACCATTCCCGGTATGGTAGTTACTATCCCCGGAAGAGCGAATTCGCCACGGGGTTAGTCTTTAAGAGGAATAGTGGCTGCCTTAAGAAGTATGGCGGCGGGTCGAGTTTACCCAGAATTTACGGGTAAACAATGACATTTGAAGGCAGTTCGAAGCAAAGAAATAAATAAAATGATAGGAAAAGGAAGCAAATTTAGCAGAAGAAGCAAATAAGCCAGTACTGGCACTCCTCTACTCCTGCTTCTTAGCAATAAATGCTCTGGCGGCTGGGTTGAGAGTAGAAATTCCCGTAAAAGTTCCTACTATTTTTACTTACTAAGACATTAAAGAACCCCCCCCGTCAATCGCCATTTTCAGAAGCCCCGATTCAAACCCCCCCTTCTAACCCCCCGGGCTCGACTACCGAAGGGCTTCTTCGCAACACTGAGTATAATCACATACCCCTATCCTGGATAACCCGGATACCATGCTGTCCCATACGAACCCCCGTGAGCTCTAAATCCCCCTATGGAAAAGTCCGACCCGTTTGTCCCGGAAAGCTCGCTGGACTACCGGTAGGCAGATTCTTTGGATTTTGGCTATCGGGGAAGGTGGTACTGCACTGCTCTCCGAGCGGCCTACTTATAGTTAAAACCCTAATTTAGGCCGCAGCACTACCGCATTAACCAATTAATTAAACTAGACATGGCGCCAGAGCGGTGAAAGACCCTAGAGTGTGACTCAATACCGGTAGGCCAATGGGAGTAAACTTCTCCAAGAAACTGTTGCCCTAGAAAAAGGAAAAGTTTTGGTGCCCTAAACAAGTAGGAAATGATCGTCAGACTCTCCTGGTAGCTTCAGCGGACAACTACTTGTGCCCTACAAATCCCGCTCGCCTACTAGATGCTAGTGTGCAGGCAATGCCCCAAATGTATGGTCTATTCTAGCATCGCGAGATTCTGACCAGTGTGAGTAAAAGAAAGGAAGAATAAAATCTAGACCAACTAGACCGCAAAAAACTTGCCAATTCTCCCCACCCCAGAAAAGACGGTATAATTCTACTTGTAGTCGCGACGAAACTGGGGTGGTGACGAATAGGGGTGTTTGGTAGGCGAAAAAGAAAACGTCAAGGTTAGGGTTGCAGAAAATTACTTGTCATTGATCCCCTATTCGTCACCACATTAGTTTCGTCGCGACTACGGTACGGTGAAGACTGTGTCGTGCCGGATGCAGCACCGGTGGTGCTGTGCCGGTACTCTACCATAATAATATGAAAGAGCTTAGAACGCCATTCGGTACTCGGTTAATATATTGCACTTTAAGTGGAATCACTATCATAGTCCACGTCCCTTGGGAAGAATTTTTCGCCAGCAAAATGTTAGGTTGGCTACCAGTACGAGTACGGTACTCGAGCACACAGTAAGTTGAAAAGAGGATGGCTCAGCGAAACTTTTGCACAAGCCTTGGGTTAACGGCGCAAAGGCACAGAATGTACTCGTACTCGAGTACGAGTTAAAAATTTTGCATACCGGTAGCTGAACTCACCAAATTACCTCCCTTCGACAGAGCCTAAGACGGCCCACCCGCCGCCTCGATATCGCGGGTAATTCCTCAGGGGGCACGATTGAAAAAGATCGACGGTTCAGGAGTTCATGCAGGAACCGGCAAGCCCAAATCTGTGGTATTAATGGAGTATTAGTGTACAGTACAGTACGAAGGTATGCCGCATCTGAAAGTGCATATGCATGTCGTACAACACTAGCGTCATAGCCACACCTTGAATAGGTAGTAAGCCGCAAAAAGCAAAGAGCATCTAGGTTGATGACTTCACCTGCCACCAGAGATGTTTTTGTTCACTCGTGCACATTATATTTTGCTACAGCAACGGTAGATATTCGGGGGGGGGGACAGAGGAGGAACAGAAAGAAAATTCAAGAGATACAGTAGTGAACTCATATTAGTAGCCTACTCGAGTGCCAGGGGGTGAGCATGAGTGAAGCGAAACGGGATTTCATTACCGTACGCTACGGGTACCGCAACGGGAACCCCGCGAGCGTGACCACGGAAACGGGCAATATTAGCGGTGAAGGCAAAAAATTCCAACCCCAGAAGTCATGAAATTCTGCTCTCTCATTGGCTAAGCTGCCTAAGAGCCAATGAGAACTACAGTAGTTCGTCTCATTTACTCTTAACCCCCAGTACCGGTACACCTCCCAGCAGACCAACATAATAAGCAGATTCGGCCTCGCTCCCTCCCCTGAATTGAGTCTCCCGCCAGGCCAGCTACGAATGACTTCCTCCATTCGCCAGGCGCAGCCTACCACACGAGGCAATCAAGCCTTTTAGCCTGGGCTGCACGAATTGTGGGCATCTCGACCAGACTATTCTATATAGGAGCAGATCCCTCTAACTAACTATCCACATCTTTCTAGTAACGAGCTACGAAACTATCTTTATATTCCTCCCTCAAACCCTCGTGGTGCCAAGTCCCGATGGCCGACCTACCCACGAACTCTGCTACTTCGCTAGACTATCACTCAGTCTCCGGAGCCTCAGCGGGCCGCCCCGCTAGTTGGCAAACCATCGTCGAACAACGAGACTCTTACGACGAGCGAGATTGCCTAGACCCAAGCCACAGCCTCGCGAGTAATAAGCTAAAAGACCGAAACGAGGACGATGTTGTGATTTTTAACTATTCTTTAAACCCAGATTACCTGAACAATGCGGACGGAAATCCATTTGAGGAGGGGGGTCCTTCCTCGGGGCACTTTAGTGCAGACGACGACATATTCTTTCAAGTGTCCAAGCATGAGCTCATCGAGCCCGCGCAATTTGACCGAATAATCAACTCTCCACCGCTACTGTCGCCGGGGGCACGGTTGGCTGTCATGTGAGTTTATCTCCCAAGGATCTGCTTTCTCACCACCTATTTGGTTTGGGCTATGAACAATGCTGTGCTACATACACATTGCTGGCTTCTATAGGAGCCGAATTTATCATCTACATACTAACATTCAAGGGGGGTTTTTTTTCTCAAGTGATTTTCCCCAATGTTATGATACCCACGTAAGTCGCTGTGTGGCCCAGCAGTAATCCTGTCCCCCAAAGCATTTGCTCACCAGAAATAGGGTGACAAGCTACTAAATTCGATGGGGGAGAAACTTGGTCTTCCAAAAGATGGCAAAACTACTTTCATGGAAGCATATTTACAGAGAATCCGAGCGCTGCCTGGTCGTGAACAATTTAGAACTGGCATCTCATTATGGGCGCCTCTCGGGGAACCATCGAAGTTGCCCCAGTCCGGTTCATCGGAAGCTAGAATCATTCTTTTCGTATCGTTTCCATATTTCGGGGGATCCGGAAAGGAAATCACATTGGGTCCGAAGAGCGAGAGTGTTAAGCTCTTGGATTTCAAGCGCCTCGGGGCTGGTTCTCCTAGCGGCAAGGCCGTAGCGAGTGAGGAGGAGGAGAGAGGTGGTATAGGGAAGCCCTTAGTGCACCAGGCGCGATATATGGTATTTGGTAACTGTAAGCTTTGCTCTCTTGCCTACCCCTGACTTAAACGTCTTTGCTAAGTAATTTCCAAAGATACAATGGCGACATTCAGATCTAAGGAGGACAGTGCTAGAGATCAAGTCCCACTTCACCGCTTTCAGGAGCGCATCGGCGCCTTTCGTGCAATGGTTCACATGATTGCCAATCGCACCGGCCAGGAATCATGGACATTGGAGGAACTTCAAAACTCTTTGTGCAAGCTAGTTGGTCTATTCTCTCCTTTGATCAGGTGAATTTGTAGTTAATTTTTTGGGGGACGATCAGGAGGAGGATATCGACCAAGTAATATCAGATGCAGAAACTTACGGGGACGATCAAGGGAGGAAGAGGAAGCAGAAGGGAGTCCGAGACATCATCGCCGCCCTTCATAGGTTTTCGGCAGAGTTGTTCGCTACCATCGGGGTGGCAAAACGACAGATTGCCGTTCTCCGGGATCTGCACAGCGTATTTTTAACAAGTTACCGAACGAAAACTAAAGGTTACGAGAAGGGATACCCACTCCGGCGGAATCCCTTCCACAGGAATGTTGTCCCAATCCCTATCCTCTCGGAAAACCCGGAGCAGATATGGCCTAATACCTTGGACACTATCGACGAGGTAGTTCGAGAGAGGGAATGTTTCATTAAGGAGGTCAAGGAGTTAGTAGAGAATATGGATATCCGAAGAAAAATTGTATAATTCCCATATCTGAGCTTATAGTAAGAATGCTAACGACTCGACAGCTTTCCGCATTCTTGAAGTCTGATCAGACTAAGGCAGCCCCCACTGAGAAAACGGCTCGAGAAACAACAGGCACGATAAAGAGCACTGGGGATGCTATGAAGGAAATAATAGGCGCAATAAAGCGCACCGAGGATGCTATCAAGGAAACAGACGCAACAGCGCGCACCCGGGATGCTGCCAAGCAAACAACAGATGCAATAAAGGCCACCGAGAATGCTATCAAGGGTACAACAGCTGCGATAGAGCGCACCCAGGCAGAAGTTGTTCAGCAAGGGCAGAAGTTAACTAGTTTCACTATTGTGACTGCAGCGTTTCTTCCTCTCGGCTTTTCTACTTCGGTATTTTACCTCCCGTCTGTGATATGAGCATTTTCTGACGGGGACCATATCAGTATTTTGGTATGAATAACATAAAAGAATTCGACGGTCCTTCCAACTTGAGGTCCCTACTCAATTTCTGGCTGGCGACGGCCCCCATGCTTGCCGGGGTATTACTGCTAACGACACTGGTTGTCCTCTGGAAGCGGGAATGGGCAGTAGCACTTAGGTCTGGGCGCTGGAAGGAATGGCGTCAGTCCAGGCTCAGGGCTAGTCGTCCAGGCCCGGATCCAAAAGATGTCGAGAATGGGGCTTCATCGGCATCCGATTCCCAGGCCTCGCACAATCCATTCTCTTCAACATCGCAACCTTCAAGATCAGAGCGGGGGAGGGGGATCCCAATGGAGGATGTTAGCTCACCGCATTCCCCTCCCAGCTCGTCCCCACAACAGTCTCCATCACAACAACTGTCTCTATCAGCAGCATACCCAACAAACACAACGAGCACAAGAGCTCCGAATGAGTCTTCCCTTCAGCTATCATCCACGGGACAACCGAGCACTAGTACGTCGCAACTTTTACCAAATTCTGGACAGTCGGGCGCTCATGCATAGCTAGGAAGGGGAAGTGGGGGGTGAAGAATCTGATCGCCAAACCCTGCTCCGTGATCAAACGAGCAGCGGCGGCAGCCATTAAAATCCTAAAATTTGGGTGCTGAAGAACCCGGGGGGGGTGGCCAATAACCCTGATCACAAGGTAGCGGGGGGGGTATCATGGTTGGAGGATAGAGTGGCCGGGGGAAGGAGATATCCATTTCCCCAAGGCGTGTTTTTATATAATACCTTAATTTTTAATGCCGTTTAGTGAGATGGGGAGATAACTTAGAGGGCTGTACAGTATCTTTTGTTGCTAGTTGGGCGGGGGTATGTATTTTACCAAGAATGTTAGCGAGGGCGGACTCTTGTGCAGTACAGTACAGCGACGTGATAAACAGAATGTTGGTACTGGCCGCCACCACGATAAACTCATGTGCTGATGGCAAAAAAATTTACGCTACTCGCTACTCTAGTAAGAATAAGTTTGTTTGCTTCAGTAGCAAGTGGCCCACGGGGCTATTTCTAGTGTTCACATGAGATTAATGCGCATGCCCTCTTGAACGTTCTGTCGGAACACCGTTCCATACATGGTATCGCGAATATCCTAGGTCACCGAGTAAGGTAGCGCCAACACGGAAAAATGGTGACTGGTTCTGTAGAGCGTGAGTAGTGGGGAGCATCCTTGAGCTCTTTACCAATTAGGTCATGTTGCTGCGGCAGGTTGGGCTGTCATTCAATGCGAGTGATAGGTGATGACTACCCCACCCACTAGAAACCTGCCTATCAGGTATTAAGTCAAGGTTTGATAAAAACTAAGCGAAATACCCCTGGGAGCACACATTGCAGGAAGCCAACAACTGCGTAGAGCAATCGCAAGCTCTAAGAGATCTGGGAAGATTGATCCCCTAATAAGAGAAATCATTTGATTTATTATCTTAGCCCCAAGTTAGCCTGTAGCAATTAGAAATATCCCAATATTTCCTGAGCATGGAGTGTATTTCGAGATAAAATAACAAAGCTCCCTTCCCCATACTGTGGGGCAGGAGTGTTTATTAAAAGTTCTGTTTTTTTATTTGGTAGACTTAGTTAGATGTTGATAGGTTTAGTTAGTTAGTCAGGACAATTATTGGCTACTTTCGTCGCAATACTAGGGACTCCTATATGAGGCCCCCTACCGGCCCCTGTTTCTGGGAGGAATGGGAGAGGGAACACAAAGCAAGAAGGAAAACCAGGAACACAATACAGCCCGAGCAGTCTCAATATGCCAGATCTCATTAACTAATATGATGTCCACGATTCTATTACCCTCTCAAGTTAAACCTGTCGTACGCGGATCTCGGGAGATTTTACGCACTCTATCAAGAATTTATGCAATTCTGGCCACTGAACCTCCCGCATTTTGAGAACATTGCCACCAGCGACCTTAGTATTCAGGCCCACTGGTTACTTGTTCACGGAACCTTAACCATTACGAGTGACCTATAATGACTCTAGCATGGATACTCCTCCCTCTCCCCCTGGTTGGCAATTGTCCTTGCGATCCTACATTCTCGGCAGTCACGAGTGACACCCTGTGACTGCCGAGTTCACCCACCTATGTGTGCATCTATTTCTAGGCCCTGCATTCTTTTACCGGTTTTTCCTTTCCTTCTCCTCTCTTTAATCTCTCTCTTATCTTTTACGTAAGAAATACAAATTCCTCTCATGCTTTGGTCACCGCTCACCGCTCACTCCCGTGATACTACTCAGCAACTCAACACCCCTCAATCAGTCCGTTGCTCCATCAATCCTCACCAATGAACTCTCATTCTTACTTCTACAACCCCACACCCCATCTTCGGAAGCGCCATCTCCCCAACCGCAGCGCCCTCCATAAACCCAGTCTGGAAACGCCCTCCCGTGATCTAGCATATTACAAATAATCACAGCACCTAGATAGAATGCCTGACCGATCGTCGTGATGTGCAGAAATCAATACGTTAACCTCTCTAGGGGTTCATGGGGTTGATATTCTGTAGGTGGGTGTTCAAGATCATGAATTAATCCTAGCTGAACCGATCTGGCGTCTACTAGCTAAAGTAAACACAAACACAAGCGGCTATGAACCGCGCTGAGGTAAAATGATTGCCGTCACACCATAGCACTCGGGGGTCTTATCGCCAAGACATGCATCACCTAAGCATAGTACAATATCCCTTAGACACTTGGAGAATATTAAGGGTCCCATACGGGCCCCTTGACCGTTTAGGGGATAGTTCTTGGACATGAATCGTAGGTCATGTAAGGCGCCGGTAAAAGCGCAACCAGAACAAGCGAAGTTCGACCCCGATTGAATCCTTAGCTCTTCAAGAACGCCATTGCCAATTATTACAAAAACCCCCGCGCTGGCAGCCTGTAACTCAGAGATATACCACATCTCTCTTTAGTTGCAATTAATAGTGCATTGGCGTTTGGGCAGGCAAGAGAAGCTCAAGAACTAAAGACCCGTGCCAGGCCTACCGGTAGGGGTTTGTATGACCCCCACAGAGGGAGCTTACAATGTCATAATATTATTTCGAAAATTCAGATTTTCTACAAGCATTTCAACCATGCAAAATAGGTCGGATTCAGCTAAAATTTAGATATTCTGTTCTCCGGACCATCTCTTGATTCCTTGATGTGATAGATGGTCGGCTGAGGTCAAAATTGTGTTGTCGCATGGTTGCCAAAATTGCCATTCTTGATGCAAGAAGGGCTGGTCAGGGTGGCCTTGCTATTGTGCAGCACTCAAATACCTGTAACTGTATACTTAGCCGGGGGTGTGTATCGCACAATGCCGGTACTCAAGCACAAACATTTTCTGCTTTCTTTCTTTCATTCTCTTCCATTCGCTTCCATTTCATTTCTTCCCGAGGCCGGTTTGTGAGGCTCATCTAGCCAGCAGGCGATGGCCCGGGGGTGCCTTAAAACTCAATACAAATGTAAACAACACGACCCTCTATAGCTTATAGGGGGGAGCTGTAAATTTTACCATCGTCCACAAGGTGGAAGCACCCCCTCCCGTTCTATGTTCTGCACGGAGCAGGGCTCGCAAGGCGAGAGCCAACGCATACAAAAGAGTTGATAAAAGATACCGGTACTTTCTCTGCATCATTTCACTACCGATGCTTGTACTCGTAAACGCATGACGTTTGTGAACACAACTGCTATTGCATACTACTAAAATCGTGGGGCTCTGGTCGATTTTTTGCCCGTATGCAATAGCAGTTGTGTTCACAAACGTCATGCGTTTACGAGTACGAGTAGTAAATATTTGCAGTGTCACAAGCCACCCCTAGCAAGGGTATCCGGCTCAAGTATATTATACGTTCGCCCAGTGTGCTGTGGTCAAGGCTTGATCGAAGACCGGCGCCCAATTACCAATAGTCTTAACCGTGCCCGCGGCGAAACCGGCGAGTGACGAATAGTGGTATTTGCTGAGCAAAAAATAAATCGTCAAGGTTAGGGTCACCAAAAATTACTGGTAATTGCTCCCTGTTCATCGCCCGCCCAGTTTCGTCGTGGATACGATGGAGTCTGGTGGAAAACCAGATAAAGTTAATTGCAGATAATACGGGCACCGTGTTGAGATCTCCAATTAAGTTTTTTTGCACTCAATTCCTTCCTACAGTATCGTGGTACTCGAGTGTATAATACAACGGCGAGCTTGTCCCTTCCTCTCCCGAAAAATGAACTCGCAGAGGCACTGGCGAACAGCCCCCATGCAGCCAACACTCAATCGACAGATCGCCTTTGGGTTCAACCTTACAGCAGCAATTCCCTTCGACCTCTCCCCGGATCCACACTGCGCACGAAAAAAAACAAAAAATAATTTGGTCGGACAAGCAAAATTTTTCAGATGCGCGGCATAGAATCGTGTCATTGCTTTTCCAGCTGCACAGCTCCTCCTTCCTAAAACTGATGGGAAAATTAATACCGGCACTGCACTCAAGAAGAATACGGTATATGAAGCGGGGTTTTGAATCTTGGCTAATAGAAAATGAGGGAGATACGATGCTAAAAAGGAAGGTTTGATAAGACTTTGAGAAAAAGTTTTCGTCACATCCCTGGTATCCAGATATCGGTACCGATGCTCAGGGAGATGATGGAAAATGCTTGGATGATCTACCGGAGACTCCTAAGGCTGTGAGACTGTGCGCAATAATGAACATTTGGAAATTATTGAAGAAACATTCTGCATACAATAAAATAGGGTAATCCCCACACAACCAATATTTTTGACTAAAAAAGATTCTTCCGGGGCCTAATATGGGGTGAGTTGTGTCAATAGTGGTAGTTTTTAATCCTGGATCAAGAATATGTGCGAAGAAAAAAACTGGAAGCAACACCGGTAGAAATATTTGATCTGGTTCCCTTCAGGAGAATCGATGGCTATTGGGGATTGTCGCTTCAGCGGAGGGATAGTTTGTAATTTGCGGAAGGCGGGATCTCCCGGATAGGGGGAAGCTTAACATTGTCGAACGCCGAGAAGCTTAGATTGGGCTGCGCACGGTCTCCCTGCCCAAGGAGTCCCCGGATACCGTACTGTACCCGAGTACCCGTAAAAACTGGGTAAACTGGAAATGGCGCTAAAACGGCGATCAGGAAATGTGGCTTGAAATAGCGGGTCCAAATTTAGCCGAATATAAAAATCAAAGAACGAGTGATAGCTTGTGTCAGCGTTCGCAAGGGAATACACGGCCATCTTTAAGGCTACTGTTTCCAGCTCGTATTTACATGACTCGACAGCTATCGTGACTGGCTTTGGAGTTGTTGTGGTTGAATTAAAAAAGAAAGTACCCGGGTCAGCTACCGTATTGGCTTACCCACGCCACATTGGCGACAAGCCGCTTTCACGGCTTCTTTCGCTCTAGCGCGATTTCCAGTTTACCCAGTTTTTATATACGGTACTTGTACTTGTGGAAGAATATTTCTATCTCCTCCCCTGTTCCCTGCAGAATCCCTTCCGTCGCTGTGGCAACAGAATATGCACGAGCGAGCAAAACCTCTCCGTTCAGACCGTCTCTTCCGCCTCAAACACCGCGTCACAGCCGAATTATTTTTTCGCTCTGCGAGGCATGTCTCAAATAGCTTAAGCATGCAATGTCGCTACGATACGAGTAAATGAGGCCGTGATCTAGTGATCGCCCAAGCCACCCTGAACACAGAGAACTGAGAAAAGAGCAAGCACCACTGGGCGCCTTTCCCGCGAAGCTAGATTTGGTATGTGTGTAACGGTACTCCAGAGTCCACAGAGATGCTTTCGGGCGATCCTGTCAATGCGCGGATACTCGATTCTGATTTTCCCGGTTGGCCGTTCATGCCCCTACCGTATCTGAATTGGGCTGTGTTCTCCCTCTCCGCACCAACCGCGGTCGCCGACGTGAGGCTGTCAAATTTTTTAGGCTGGGTCGCTGGAGCTGTTAGTGTCTTGACTGCACTTGATGTTCTACATAAAGGATGGAACTCTCCAATGAACGGTGGGAATCTTAAGACGCTAGGAAGCCGCCTCTATCTTTCTCCCTCGGACTCCTCCTTGCCACTCAGTAAATATGGCCGACGACGGTACAGGCTCTACCGCTCTGCTAGAGCCTCAAGGAACCTCCCAACTCGCATCGGGATCCACCAACCAATCATCACAGCCACCACCGCTCTCTCCCGGGCTCTCTCGGGAATCGGCAGACTACTTTGATGGCTGGAGAACCATCGGGGAACAACAAGACTTTTACGATGAGCAAGATTGCCTGCACCCCAGCCACAACCTCGCGAGCGAAAAGCTAAAGCCCAGAAAAGAGCACGATGTCGTGATTTTCGACTATTCTCTAAACCCAGATTACCTGAACCGTGCGGACGAAAATCCATTTGAGGAGGACGGTCCTTCCTCGGGACACTTTAGTGCGGACGATGACATATTCTTTCAAGTATCCGAGAAGGAGCTCATAGGGTCCAAACAATTCGACCAAATAATTAACCCTACAAAGGAACCTCGACTAACACTGTCACAAGGACCGCGGCTGGGCATCATGTGAGTTGATTTCCCAAATATCTACTTTCTCATTACCTATCCGGGCTATAAAAATGCTGTGCTGCATACAATTAGCTTCTATGGGAATCGAATTTATTTAGATGCTAATATTCGAGAGCTTTTTCAAGAGACTTCCCCCAATGCTATCATACATACGTGAGTTGCTGCGCGGCCTAGTAGTAATTTTATCTTTTAAAGCAATTGCTTACTAGAAACAGGATGACACTCTACTAAATTCGATGGCGGAAAAGCTCGGTCTTAAGAACAAAGATGAAGCTGCTTTCATGGGTGGGTATCTAAAAAGAGTTCGGGACTTGCCCGGTCGCGAAGGTTTTAGGACGGGCATTTCATTACGGGCATCTTTCAAAGGAACATCGGGTTTGCCCAAGTCAGGTTTACCGGAGTCGCCCAAGTCAGATTCATCGCGGGTGTCTAGGCCAGGTTCATCGGAAGATAGATTCATCCTTTTCGTATCATTTCCATATTTCGGGAGATCTAGCGAGAGGGTTACATTGAGCCCGAAAAGCGAGAGCGTTAAACTCATAGATTTCAAGCGCCTAGGAGTTGATGTTCCTGATCGCAAGTCCGGAGTGAGTGAGGAGGAGAGAGATTATATACAGGAGATATCAGCGGAGGAGGGGGGGGTATCGGTGGAGGAGGGGGAGATATTAGTGCATCAGGCACAATACATGTTATTTGATAACAGTAAGCTATACACTCATACTTGCTGTTGACCGAAAAATCTCTACTAAGTAATTCTTTAAGATACAATGGCGATATTCAGATCCAAGGAGGACAGTGCCAAAGATCAAGTTCCACTTCACCGCTTTCAGGAGCGTGTCGGCGCCTTTCGCGCAATGATTCATATGATTGCTAACCGTACGGAGTTGGAATTACGGACATTGAGAAAGCTTCAACTCTCCTTGTGCAAGCGAGTTAGTCTATCCTCTCCTTTAGCTAAATGAATCTAGTGCTGATTTGAGGGACGGTTAGGAGGAGGATATCGACCAATTGATATCGAATGCAGAAATCTACAAGGATGATCAAGAGGCGAAACAGAAGAGAGTCCAGGACCTCCTCACCGACCTTAACAAGCTTTCGGCGGATTTGTTCGCCGCTATCAGCTTGGCTGAACGACAAATTGCCGTTCTCCAGGACCTACACAGCGTATTTTTGACAAGCTACCGAACGAAAACTAAAGATTACGAGAAGGGATACCCACTCCGGCGGAATCCCTTCTACAGAAATGTTACCCCAATCCCTATCCTCTTAGAAAATCCCGAGCAGATATGGCCGAATACCTTGGACACAATCGACGAGGTGGTTCGAGAGAGGAAATCCTTCATTAAGAAAATCAGGGAGTTGGTAGAAAATATGGATATTAGAAGAAAAATTGTATAATTCTCATATCTGAAGTCATAACAAGAATGCTAACGACCCGACAGCTTTCCGCATTCTTAAAGTCTGATCAAGCTAAAGCAGCGCCCTCTGAGAAAACGGCCCAAGAAACAGTGAAGCGCACGGAGGATGCTATCAAGGGAACAACAGATGCCATAACGAGCGTCGAGGCTGCTATCAAGGAAACCCAGGCCTCACTTGTTCAGCAAGTGCAGACGTTATCTGGCTTCACTCTCGTGACTACAGCGTTTCTTCCTCTCGGCTTTTGCACTTCGGTATTGTACCTCCTGCCTATGATATGAATATTTTCTGACAAGAAATCCCATCAGTATTACGGTATGAACAACATAAAGGAATTCGATAATGCCCCCATGTCCAAACGCGATTTCTGGCTGGCCACATTCCCTGTACTCGTTGGGATACTCTTACTAACGGCAATAATCATTCTCTGGAAGCGTCCATATGTCATAGAGCTTAGGTCCAACTTAAAGGCCAGTAGTATCAAGAAGAAATGGAGTCAGTTTCGCAGTAGAGCAAGAAGTGATGTCGAGAAGGGTTCACATGCCAGTAATTCGCAGAACGGATCCTGAACGGTTCGCCCAATCCCCCGGGGCCGCCCTACACCCATGGTGGTAGCCTTGCTACCGCAGCCGTATAGAACTAAGAAGTCTATAGAGAGCCAGATCGTCGAACTCTGCCCTACGGCCAGAAGAACAGGTGCGGTAGCTAGTGGCATCTTAAACTGGGGGCGCTGAGGAGGCTAGGGGGTGGACAAGAAACCCAATCACTATGCAGCAGGGAAAATATCATGATTGAAAGACACAGGGATTAGGGGGATGAGAGACGGGTTTTTTCGAACTGTATTTTTATGCCTTAACTTTTAATGCTTTATGGGATGGAGAGATGACTTGTAAGATTGTATTATACAGTATCTAGATAGCTTTCAGGAATATCAAATGAGTTCAGGAAAGATAAAAAATTCAGCCGACCCTGAGCGCTTAAAACTTTATTGATGGAAATTTTGCCACCCAAAGCTCGAGCCGGTCCATTTTGTGTGATATTTAACGGTAGACAGCATGGAGAGGAGGGGTGGGGAGGGAAGAAATGTAGACTACTCCGTTGGCTGCTAACTTAGGCGCGTGCTCACAAGTCTGTCGAGCTGTCGCCTAGCGGCTTGAATAGCGTCAGCTGCCAGATTGGATTGGCGAGAGGATTGGGGCTGGCAGGGGGATTCGGCTCCGTCGAGTGAGCGCCTGTGACTGCGATTATGTTTGGATATTATATATGGTGGGGGATTTTATTTGTTGGACTCCGATGTAGGTTCATAGCCGTGGCAATGATTTTTGCTGATACAGGCCGGATAGGTGTAGTCAGTATAATTTATTGAATCAAGTACAAGCGGCAAGGCTACTGTAATTGCGATATTTCAATCCTGGATCTAGGGAATGTGGGAGGGGGCTGAATGAGAAATTTTGTCCGTGCTGCACATCTTGGGTTGTTTGAGTGGAGGTATGTGAATTTCACCTTGAAAATCACACATGCAAATCTTGTTGTTGCTTGATGCTGACTGGTCTTTTTATCGTGTAGTGCTCTGATTGCCTGGAGGGTGTTCTTCGGGACTATCTATATACTGGCCCCTATATACGAGGTGAGAGTAGGAGCTGCTTTTGCTGGTCTCAAACTCATGAGTAATACCTATATAGGTATAATACGGTATCGCGCACTGAGCCTCATGAACTCTATACTACTGGCACGGTGTTTCTCCCCCCAATTTATTGTGACTCTGGTTTGTTTGGCCGACCCTCCTGAGCCACCTTCTTTCTACGGATGTTTCCCTAGCGCGAAGTGATCGGACAGCACTGCCGAAGAAACAAACAAAATCCCCCCTCCTTCCTCGAGCGCTAGAAAACTCATAAGTCCGGTTGGCCTCCCGGAAGATCGCGGAACCATGTCTACAGCGGGACTAAATATCCACGAAACGCACGGAGATAATATTTTTTGTTACTAATTGAGTAGAGATGCGTATTCATGTTGTCGGGAATATTAGAAAGAATAGACTCCCATTGCGAAATAGTTAAAAGAATATTGTCATTAACCACCTTGACAGTTGTGAGTGCCGATGATTAGCTAAAGCTTTTTATACCTCTTGCTATTCTAAGGAGAATAGATTTCACTGTTTTAATAGCGCGTGACTCGTGCGGTCCGCGACAGTATCCAGATCCATGCATGCCATATTATGAAAGTTCACCAGTCTCTCAGTCGCGAGTGACAGGTCATGATCACCCTAGGCACTTAAAAATCATAGTTATCCATTATTATACTGAGCGAAGATTTGACGAAAAGAAACAAGACCCTTTTCAGCCGCCGTCGGAATGTCAAACTGCAGTTTCTAAACCCAAGGACCAACAGTAGATGCACCAAAAGCGAAGGGACCTAAAGTTATGGTTTGGGTGGATCTGGTGGTGGCCCACGAGATAGAAAACTAGACAAAAGTCGCTGCAAGACTTAGGACTGTTGGAAGAATGTGGTTGGCTTTAGAGGAAGCCGGAGATTGTGAAATGCCGTTTAGATGCATTGCGAATGGTTCTGGAGAGTGCGATAGATTGTTTTCCCAGTTTACGAAAGAGATTAGACCGACATGTCTTTCCTTTGTTATTACGGTAGTGTACTGAGGAATAATGGCCTGTAGGGAAATAGACAGATAGCTGTGATGATCAATGGAGGGATCGGGACGTGCTACTTATGTTTTATTTATACACCTGTTTCTACCGTTAGTTTTGTTTTTAGATGGCGAGGAAAAGAAGCAAGAACGAAAGCGTGAGCGGATGTCTAAGTTCCGTGTGAATTCTCTTTCTATCGTCTGCTACTGTGCTATCCATAACCTCCCAACATTTACAAGCTGAGCGGGTAGAGTAAAAGAGGGTGGATGACACTCTTCCTCTTGTGGAGGATATACGGGAATCGAAAAGTTGGTTTACCAAGCATTTCGGTTGGTTCGTTCTAGCTCTTTTCGTATGTGCCCGGGTACCGGTATCTATACTTAGGGGGGAGCATAGGAGAGTCAATATACTATTTCTATCTTGGCAATACCAATCAGGCTTTTACTAGCTAAGGGCGAAAAAAAAATCACACCGCCGCCTAAACACTACCTCGCAGTCCTCCTCCACGCAAACCAAACCAATACCACAACCCAAATATCGCCATCACACCTCTCCGTAGTCACGGGCGTTTAGTCAGCACGGCCGGCTCCTAGGATATTGGTCTTCGTGGAGCATCAGGGGGGGATCTTAGTTTTTTCACTAAATGGAATTTGGCAAACGTAGCCAGACGAAGCTTAACTTTGACTTTTCATTAGTGAGCTCTACTCTCTAGCCTGACTGGCTTATCCCAAATAACCCGGATACCACACCTCCTGTACGAACCGCTATGAGCCTGGAAGACCCTTGGGGTGCTCGTAAAATACCACCCGCTGTCCGCAGACCACTTAGATTTTGGTCACTGAGGATAGGAAGGTGCGGCTGTACTGTACTCTCTAATACTGCTCTCTGAGTGGCATAAATGAGTTACAAGTCAATCATACCCACTTCACCTCACTTACCCTCAACATCCTACAGTCAAGCTCGGTGCTTAAGCCTCTGAGGCTACAGCAATGGTGGGGTGTTGGTATTATCTCTGTACTGCCCCGCTAAGGGCTCGTTTACCTAACCGTCTGGTTTTAAAATTTGGGTGGTAAAACTAGTCGGTTACGGCGGGTCATGTAGACATCGAGTGCAAAAAAAAAATCCTAAGCGGGTAGGAGCCGAAGCACCAAGTTTGCTTACATAAGCAGCAGGTTGAGCGAGGAGAATCCACATTTCCTCCAAGTTCTGCGCTTCAACTACAACAACATGGTCCTTATCTAGCTATAGCTATTACTCCTACCTATTATTTTTATTAGTTACCCTCTTAGAAAGGCCTCTACGGTGGGGGTTGTATTAGACGGGTAGATATCGAGTGCAAAGACAGCCGGAATCGAGCCAGAGCATGGCGTTTGCTTATATAAGCATTTCATCAAAGTTCTGCGCTTCGTCTATAACCACATGATCCTTATGCAGCTATGGCTTTTTAATATTCTGTTATTTCTGTCCATCGGCTATTATATTTGACTAGCTCATAGGCGTGGTTAACCCGAGGGAGAACGCGTATTGTGGTATGTGAGGGTTGCGCTCTCACAGCAGGGCATACTGCAGATCCTGCTGAGAAAGTAGTAGAGAGAAATAATGAGCAAGAGTAATAGAATACTAAGAAGCTATAACTAGATAAGGATCATCTAGTTGTAGTTGAAGTGCAGAACATGGAAGAAATGTGGATTCTCCTCCCTCAACCTGCTGCTACGTAAGCAAACTCGGTGCTTTGGCTCCTACTCGCTCAGGATTTTTTTTTTTTTGCACTCGATGTCTACATTACATGACCCGCCGTAGACGGTGCCGTGTCAACCGGCATAAATTCCCAATAGACAGCGCAAAAAATGTTTACCTAATTTTCTGCCTACTGAATTCTTGCAGCCAGAGGGTCAAAAACATGACGTTGCCATGGGGGTGCGTTGGAAATCCCACTAGACATAAACGGCACGGTACAAGTACAGTAAGTAAGCACCAGGTACTTGCCCGTACCCCTCCAACAGTCAAGCCCCCCTTGACGGTCGGCACCGTCTCGTGCTGCTAGACGGCCGTCTATATAAACGGGCCCTAAGAGTATCCCCTGGAATTCGTGGGGTAGAACGCTGTTTAGCTAGGAACTTAGGCCGCCACCACTATCAGCCACCTCATGTCAAGAAGTGCCGGGTCTGCCAACGAAGGGGAAAAACTTTGGCCATGAGAACAGCACTTCACCACCAACCCTGCTATCATGAAAACCAGGGAGGGAGGGAAAAAAAAGTAAATACACAGCAGAATACATAGTATTATAGAAATTAATATTTGATCTAGAGAAATTTCTTTAGGTGGTGTTGAAAGTGCCGAGTGATGAGGAAGGTTATGCTACCATTGATCATTGCTGCCCGGTTAATTTTGTTAACGTATCATAGTATGAGGGAGCTTTTGGTACTCCGCCAACTTATTACACTTTGAGTGCTAAGTTAACCTGCATCACTGTTGGATGTGGTGGGCATGGCAAAGGTGAAAGGGGAGGCTCTTGTTTAATCTTAGGTGCGGGCCTGCTGACTAAATAGGACTAACAAACGTGTGTGCGCATGGCGTGGTTAAGCTGAGGGAAGTAAGTTAAGGCGAAGTATGATATTCCGCCGGTACTGTGATGAGTGAGGGTTAAGCAATAAGAGCAGGGTAACTACCGGCACAGACAACCATAAAGATGGCTTGCTAAAGGATCGTCAAAACACCGCAGAAACCTCGACTGAAGTAGGCTGACGTGTGCGGTATAGTGCAGGATGATGGTTGGTGAACCCGAGATGACTAAGTTAATAATAAGGTACGGTACATATTTCACAATTTCGAAAGAAATAAAGAACGTATGTTAGGCCATATCGACAGCCGGTATATTCCTTCGACTTATCCTGCGATGTTTTTATTAGAATATGTGCTAGAGGCAGTGGGGAAATCCTTAATAAATCCAATGGCTACGCGAGCCTTGGCCAGGGCTAGCGAGCAGCCGTGAATGGTTGTCACCCCTCGGCAAAACTTTCACCCTGAACATCTGGCCAGCTAGGGTAAATTTATGATATTGGTGAAAATATCGCTTTCCCAACCTATTGCGATACCCACAAATTGTACGAAAGCTCGATGGGCTTCCTCCGCTTGCTTCCATAGGTGCCCAATGCGATCGAGTTCAGTAGACATTGGGAAAGGGAGAGCGGGGTAATTGAGCCGTTTCGCAACGGTATTGGCACGGCATTTGAGTGCTTGAGACAACCCGAATATCAAGGATAAGCACTAAGGCACCTCTTAAGTGAAACGTTCGGGCAGGCACCATTGGTCATAAACAAGCCCGAAAAGAGAGAACCTCACCTTGCTCCGGACATGGAAATGGCCGAACCAGATCCGAAGAACCGTACCGGTATAGCAGGATTCTGTTGCTTAATATCCTATAGCTGTAAGTTAATTTAAGCTCATACCTTGATTAGGTAAGTGCTAAGGGTTTAGAGTGGTACAGTATCAAAGGTGCGAGGTCATGAGAAAGTGTTAGAGAAAAGGTGACAAAAAAGAATAAAATATATATTCTGTATTTATCTACTAACTCAACTGAATTACAAGTACCATATACGCTGAATACGGACTCCTGAAACCCTCTAAACACCATATTTGTGGATGTCGTTGGTTTTTCGGAAGTCCCGCAGTCAAAATACTCGCAAGGGGCGGGTACCTAAGCCCACGAAACTCGACTATGAAACATGCCTTACATTCGACTACGGCTGACTCAAGACACTTAGATAGGGAGTCACGCTAGGGCTACGTCTTAAATCAACGTATTAGCGGCTGCGGTGCCCTTCAGTGAATGCGGTATGAAAGGTAAATCTGTTAAACTTCCTCTAATTAGTTCTAGGACTTCTCGACCACTTGGAGAACTGTGTGCTAATGCGCTAAGGATTTGACAGACTCTTTTCCTTCACTAATAATTAGCGCATCTGGCCAACTCGTCTCAAGCAAGAAGTATTCGGTATTAGGGGTCCTGAATTTGTATGGGCCCCCAGATATGCATGGCTATTTTGTTATACTCGAGTAATATTATATTGTATGAATCCCTGTTATCGAAAACTTCTTGTCTGGGATGAGGACGCGAGTACCGCATTCAGTTGCACAATTCGCTCTGCGCACCCCTAGCTGCGACCAACCAGACGAAAATTTTGTGCCGCCCCCATTAGTTTCTAAGACACAAGTTAACAAGCAACTTTGGCTAATCACCACAAATTCGCAAATATGCAAACTTCAGACCATGCCGGTAGCGAATATTAGCTATGATCGTACCTATACACACCGTACTGAAGAATGCTGGGATAGCACCTCATTCATCTGTGTCTTAAGCGAGTAGATTTTGATAGGGGCGGCACAAATTACTAGGATAAAACAAGAAGGATGAAGTTCACACCCTATTAGACCTCCCGGGAGATCAGACTTGGCCCTCCCCTGCTCTGAATTGAGTTTAATTCTCACCTCTTGCTAGCCACGGTCGGCCACACGAAGCAGTCAGTCTTTTAGTCAGAGCCGTGTGAATTGTGGCCCTCTCCACCGGACCGAATGTTCTACATAAGAATAGAGTTCTCCAGCCGACTCTAGTAAGAAGTTACGAAATTGTCTCTACATTCCTCCTTCAAACCTCGTGTTGCCAAGTCAAGATGGATTACCTAGGGACGGATTCTACCGCTCCGCTAGACCCTCGCTCAACCCCCCAACCCCCAGTGGGCCCTATTCACAGGTTACCACAGCTGCCACCCCTGTTTCCCGCGCCCCTCCAGGAACCTGCGGACCACTTTAATGATTGGCAAACCATCGGCGAGCAACGAGACTTTTACGATGAGCGAGATTGCCTAAACCCAAGCAATAACCTTACCAGTGAAAAGCTAAGGACCAGAGGAGGGGACGATGTGGTGATTTTTGACTATTCCTTAGACCCGGATTACCGGACCGGGGAGAGCGGAAATCATGCAGTTTGGGGGAGCAGTCCTTCCTCGCAACACTTTGGTGCGGACGATGACATATTCTTTCGAGTGCCCAAAAATGAGCTCCTAGAGTCCAAACAATTTAACAAAATAATTAGCCCTACGAAAGAATCCCGACTAATGCAGTCGCGGGGGCCACGGCTGGGTATCATGTGAGTTTATCCCACAAGGATCTGCCTTCTCGCCGCTCATTTGGGCCCTGAGCAATGTTGTACAGCATACACCCTGTGGCCTCTATGGAGTTCAATTTATTCTCTACATACTAATATTTGAGGTTTTTTTTTCAAGCGACTTTCCCCAATGTTATGATACATACGTAAGTTGCTGTGCGGCCCAGGAGTAAATTTATCTTTTCAAGCAATTACTTACTAGAAATAGGATGATCGTCTACTAAATTCGATGGCGGAAAAGCTCGGCCTTCAGCAGGAAGGTGAAACTGCTTTCATGGATGGATATTTACACAGAGTTCGGAGACTGCCCGGTCGTGAACGTTTTAGAACTGGCGTTTCGTTACG
>Ga0307507_10002100_pt1 | contig 43050 bp, 14 predicted proteins | sample 7_EM_MG_FD_207223 | JGI IMG/M metagenome (GOLD analysis project Ga0307507, IMG submission 207223) | Populus trichocarpa ectomycorrhiza microbial communities from riparian zone in the Pacific Northwest, United States - 7_EM | ecosystem: Host-associated > Plants > Roots > Unclassified | place... | reverse complement strand
ATAATCTATTCTAGGAAGCCCTTTGCCCTAAGGATATATAGGAGACGCTTATAGGGTATATTATTATAGGCGCCGCTAATATCTAGGCTAAGCATTAATACTATAAAGTCCTTTCACATAGCCCATGCAGTTTTAATAGTAGTAGCGAGTAGTGTAAGTGCTAATAGCGTTAAGCGATTCTTTCTTGCCCCTATTTAGCTTTGTAGTAGTAGGGCGTGTTCCTCTACCGTATCTGCTATGTGGTCCGCTATAACCTTTTCTAAGATCTTGCCTAGGGTGTTTTTTAAGGCAATAGGGCGGTAGCTTCCTAGAATTAAGTAGTCTGCTTTGCCTTCTTTTTATAGGATGACCGTTGTTATAGATCTTCTAAGTCGCGGGTAGTAGCCTATTTTAAAGCATACTCTGGCTACGTCTGCAAGCTAAGGTGCTATAAGCGGTCTATAAGTCTTTAGGGCTTTGTTTAGGATCCCATCTAGTCCTAGTACTATATTATTTAAAAGGCGGCTAATAGTTCTGGCTATTTCTTTAGTTGTTATATCGCTGTTAACCCTTAGGCAAGTCACCGGTGTTTTACTGGTAATGTTGCTAAGGTCTACTGGAGCCAGTTAGGGGGAAAATCTTTTTATAAGGATTTTTGCCTTCTCGTTATTATTGCTTGTGGCCTATAGTTTGCCTACTCTTTATAGGGGTAGTAGGTGTAGATCTTCTACTAGGCGTCCCGCCTTTTTCTTTACCTATTTTGCTATAGTCCATAGGCCCTTGTTATAGGGGAGACTTAGGTTAATAGTATATTCGTTTATAAACCGTCTCCAGTTATTCCTTGCTTCTTTTCTTAGGGTATTCTTTAGCTGGTTTCTTGTGTCTTTGTATTATCTCTCGTCTTTAGAATTATGGCTGCTTGTATATTTCCTCCTTGCTCGTCGTTGGCCGGCTACAAGGGCCGCGCACTATACGGACCATGCGTGTCACGCGTAGGGGCCCGGTTTTAAAACTAGGTAGTGCTCTTCTAGCCCACTTTTAATTACTACCTAGATCCTTTCTAGTCTTTAATTAATTTCCTTAGGGGTAGCTAATAAGCCTCGCTTGTTTGGTATTAGGTAGATTTCTTTTAGGTCTTAGAGTTGTTATTTAATTATATTAAGGAAGCTATCTACGTTAAGCTTCCTTATTGCGTATCTTTTGCTATTTAGTTGCGCCTTAATGTCCAGATCTAGTTATATCTGGATAGGGATATGGTCTAAGGTGAGTACCCATTCTTCTTTAGGGGAGCACCTTTCGAGTCTCTGGTATAGGTTTTCGTCCATAATCATAAGGTTAATTGTACTTTTGGCAGTGCCCCATTGCCATATAATTGCACCTGGGGGGGGGTAGCTAGCTTAAGGCCCCCGTTATCTATAGCTCTTAGTAGGCACTCTACCTGTTAATTAGCAGCAACATAGATACCCCCCTACTATAGATAGTGGAGGTTTATGTCTCCTAGTAGGATGGACTCCGCGTATTTAGTTTCTAGTAAGCTTATTATAGATATAATATTCTCTATCTATACTACCCCTTTAACCCTAGGGTTATAGACATTAATAATTTATACTGGTCCCCTATATATCTAGATGGTTACAACTGCAATATCTGGGTTAACTGCCTGCTATGACTATAAGGCAAGGCTGATATTTTTGCTAATTATAAAGCACACGTGCGTGGCTGCTTTTGGTTCATATAGGAGCTAGAATCCTTAGGGGCAGTATGTTAATTATGTGTAGGTATTATAATATGGCTCTTATATAGCAAGAATATGGTGTTTCTCTAGGTCTAGACTATCTAGTAGGGGCCTTGCTAGACGGTGGTTTGTATTGCCGCAGTTATACTATATAATGGTCAAGTAGCGGACCCCTGGTGGGGGTCCTTTACCTTTCCTTTACTCCTCGCTTCTTCCGTTTCTACTTTCTCTAAGATATTTAGAACTTCCTTCTCCTGTGTTTACTCCCTAGCCACTACTTATTTTATATGGAGCTTTCTATCCCTGTGTCTTGTGTTCCTACTAGCCTTTCTAAATCTGAGTTTGTTATTGCCTCCAGTTCTTCCCCCGTTCTTACCGGTTGGCTATGTGCCCCTTATAAGCCAGCTGCGTATGTTATGTTTGCCGCGTTAAATCTAACTCTTAATTGTCCCGGCCTTGAACTTGCTGTAGCCGTCTATAGGGGTCTTCCTACTGGGCGTTCTCTCCCTTGTGTCCCTTGTGTCCCTATTTAGTCTAGTAATATCGCGCGGCGTCGCTTTTAGCCCGCTGAGGCTTAGGATAGCTGGCTTAGCCCCCTAGTGTTAAAGGTAGGAAACGCTAGGAAGACACCTATGTCCCCCTAGCTTATCGCCTATTGTTTCCATTTATATAACCTAGCGTGTAGTTGTTCCTGCAGCTATTAAGCCCTTTTCTTCTATCTCCTATATTTAATGCAGTCTTCTCTCTCCCATACCTTGTGTGTGCTTTAGTGACAGTTTGCGCATTTTATTTGGTCTTAATTTATATATTGTCTTATATCATGGGGGCCTGCATAGTGGCTGCAGCACACCTGTACTGCGTATGTAGATTGGGTGTGTCCCTATTATACATAGCAATAATATTGTTCCAGGTGTAGTCTGTAGTTGTAGAGCCTTGTGTTATATATAAGGCCATTTATAATTATTCCTTTTTGGATAAGAAGTTTTTGCATTCCTAGTGTATATACGCTGATAATAAGGGAGCTATGTGTTCGTCTATTATCTCCCTAGCGAGTCTCTGGCGCCCCTTGTGTCCTCTTATTGTTCTCGTTATATACTTAGTTTGTATTTTCCTATCAAAGCTATTAGATCTGGGTAATTGCAAATCCTAGTATAAGGTGTTCCGTTTGTTTTACTATCTCCTATATAGTTGCTGTATTATCCGCCTGGCGTCCCCTTTCTACCCTAAGGCTTATAGGAACCGCCAGGACTTTAACTGGGTGGTCTTTATAAAGCACTTTTATGCTAATACGTTCTCCTAGCCTGTCACCTACCCTTACGGCCCGTTCCTTTGCCTGTTGGTCCTTTAGGGTAACTCTAATGTCTCCGCTCCTGAGGTGTCGGACTATAACAGCGTTGTGGACCTCCTTGCGCACCTTCGTAAGAACTTCTATCTCTAATTGTCCCCTAAGTTCCTCTGCCTTTTTTGTATTTGGTTATATTATGATTATATACCCGGTTGTTATCTTTAGGGGGGTAGGTTCCCTGTGCTGTAGATATACAGCTATAGCGGCCTAGGTACGGTTCGCCTATAGGGGGGGGTTTTGTTTATCTTTGATTTTATTTAGCCGTTGGAGGATTTAATTAAGGGTTTGCTGGAGGGGCGCCTAAGGTTTGCTAGACTGGCGGAGCCATTCTGCTAGCTACATTAGTTCGTAATGGCTAATAGTTGCTCCCCCATAGTTCTGGATACTAGACGCGTCTAATAGGCTTTGTATTTTATCAGATACCTTCTTAATGGGGGTATTTCCGCTTTCTGGTGTAGTATTCGCCCGTCCTTGATGTTGATGTGGAGAGCTATTGTTTGGTGTAGATCTGGCGGTCGCGCGTGACTGCGTACCACCGTCGTACCACCTATGCCTCCCCTGTGATGTATGCATCTCAGGGGATTGTCAGGGTGTTTTTCAGGGTTCTTTTGGTTGGTTTGGTCTTTTGGGCTGGGTGCAGCAAGAGCTCCTTGTGGTTATATTATAATTATAAGGGTATATATTATTAGTTTAGTTGCTTAGTTAGTATATATACGGAGCAGAATAGGATTTAAGAAGCGGTCCTAGCAAAACTTAGCAGAATTTAGTAGACTTTGGCAGAATATAGTAGAATGCAGTAGATTGCTATTAGATTGCCGTAAATTGCTAGCAAATTGCTATTAGGTTGCCGTCTCGCGGTTAGTCTCTTTTTACTGCGTTAATAGAAATAGGTGGACGTATATAAGGTATTATAGAGGTGTCCCATAACAGTACCCCCCCTTTAAACTTAAGCTTCTGCAAGATAGGGCTGTAGTAGTTCTAGGTAGAGTTTATAAAAGTCTTCTATAGCTTATATAAGTTCTATAGAGTTAATAGGTTCCTATATAGGCTTATAAAAGCCTCTCCATTTCGTAAGGTATATATATTAGCGTTTTTATTTATTATACTTAATGTCGTTAATTCTTTTAATAAGGTATTTATCCTTACTATCCACTTTAACTAGTAGGGGAAGGTCCTAAATCTGTCTAGGCAGGGCGTCTAATATAGGGGCAGTAAGGTGGAGGACTAATATATAGAATATAGGGTGGATTTTAACCGTATTAGGGAGCTTTAGTTAGTAGGCATAAGGAGAAACAACTCTCTTAACCTTATAAGGGCCGGCGTTTTTCCAATTAAGTTTCTTAGTAGGTTATTTTATATTCAGATTTCTTATATCTAGCCAGACAAAGTCGCTAATTTAATAGGCCAGTGCTAGGGTTTAGTTCTTATTTACTACGGCTTTATAAACAGATTAGGCCTATATTATTTCGTTAATAAGGAACTCTTATAGTTCTTCTATCTTCTTTATAAATTTATTTACTTCTATAACCTATAAGGCATAATAAGTAGGGTAAGGGATATTACTAAAGGGTTTAAAACCTATTCGCGGGTGCTAGCTGTAGTTAGCTAGAAATAGGGAGACCTTTATAGTTTCTAAGATGGAGTTATTTATAGTAAACTTAGTAAATGCAAGCTAGTCTATCTAGTTATCCTATAAATATAATATATATATCCGAATATACTGTTCTATTATAGCATTTATACATTCTATTTAACCGTCTATTTCTAGGTAGTATGCTATAAATAATAGTGCTTTAATGCGGAGTTAGGTAGTTAGTTCTTTCTAAAATATAGAGATAAACTATCTACCTCTATTAGAGATAATTGTTTTGGGAAGTCTATGTCACGGCACTGGCCTGACGCGTTGTTATGGCTACGCGTATGCATGAGCACGGACCTGACCCCTGAGCGACATACATATACCGCCTCACCTCTCTGTACATAGATCTTCACACGACATCGTTTGTCAATGATACACAGTCACAGTTACCTCGTTGACCCTCTGCACGTACTGTGACAGTCTATAGAGTTTCTATATATAATTTAGGAACAATTGGGCAATAGTAGGTGCTAATATATTAGGGCAGGCGATTAAGTATTTTATCTTGGATAGTTGGTCTATAACTACTATAATATTTATACACCCTTTACTTGCGGGGAGCTTAATAATAAAGTTAATTAAGATGTTTTTCCATCTTTAGTCTAAAACAGGTAGTGGCTTTAGAGAGCCGTTATATATTTTGTGTAAGGCTTTGGCTTATTAGTAAGTATAGCAGCTAGAGATGTATCTTCTTATTATCTTATACATATTTGGCCAATAGTACTCTTATTAGAGGAGTTCTAGGGTTTTCCTTAGCCTAGGTAGCCGGCTACTAGTAGATTATATAAATGTTTAAGGAGCTTAAGCTTAAGTTTATTGTGGTTAGGTATAACTTGACAGTTCTAGTAGTATAAGTGATCTCTGTAAGCTTTGTATTTACTTAAAGAAATCCTTTTAAAGCGTCTAACGCCGTCTTAAATTAGCTTAAGCGTTTTTTAGATAAACTTATTATTTAGGTATTTATTAACTATTATCTATTTAATTAATTAATTAGTTATTTTAAGGATGTGTATTATAACGTTTTTAATAGGAGGGTTAAATAGCTTAGGGCAAAGTAGGGTTTAATTATAGTAGGTACATGCTTCTTCCTATGCTAGTATATCTTATAAACATTAGGTTAGGGTATTAAGCTTCTGGCCTTAAGCGCTTAGGTAGTATATAATAGAGAATTAGAAACGGGATAGATATTCTAGCTAGCGGGCTTAATAGTGGCTTAGCTATTTTATAGTTATAAAGTATTATAGGTTTTTATAGTTGTTAAGAACCTTAATTAGAAATCTAGAGCCTTCTAGTTTAGGTCGCTATTATTTAAAACATCTAATAATGGCCAATAATTCCTTATTATAGATCTTGTAGTTATATTTAGCTAGACTTAGTTATTTTAAGAAGTATGCTATAGGGTATAGTACCCCTTCCTTATTATACTAAGACAGAATACCTCTGGTAACGTAGTTAGATAAGTCGGCTTCTATAACACTCTTTTGGTTTAGGTTAAAGTGTTAAAGTATAGGTATAGTGGTAAATATAACTTTTAGATAGGTAAAGGCCTTCTTACATTCTTTATTAAAGATAAAGGTTTTATCCTTTTAGGTTAGAGCTATAAGGGGTAAGACTAGGGCAGAGAAGTTATTAATAAACTATTGGTAGAAGTTAGTAAATCCTATAAAGGCTCTTACGTCCTTAACATTCTTAGGTTCTTACTAGTTTATAATTACTTCAATCTTCTTTAGGTCCATTTATGGCTTTTACATTTAAAAACTTAGCAACATTAATTGCACAGGCAGTATTTATAAAGGCAAAGTTATTTGCTCCAGTGTTAATAAGGGCAGTTATATTAACTCTATATCCATTTTAAGATACTATATATAGAACTATAAAGTGTTTTCCACCTATTAACTAACTTAAATTAATCTTTTTAAGATTAATAGGGTACCCTAGGGGGGAGTCTTTTTCTAGGGTTCTTCTTTTCCTAACTTATTAGATATTTCTCCTTCCTCTATCTCCTTAATATTGCCTATACCCTTTAGCTCTAGGCAAGATAAGGTAAAGTAATCCTCCTTATTATAGTTATAGCATATAGCTAAGGTAGGGTTAATTGGGGTATTATAATAAGTACTAGTTAAGGGCGTAGTATATAGCTGGTTAGGTAAGGCTTGCCAGTATATAGTTATAACCGCTTTTAGTACAAGGGCAGTTACAGCTTATCTTCCTACTCTAGCTCTTATAGGTGTGGCTAATGAGTTCCAATTACTATAGAGTTACTTCTGCTAATTAGGGTGGGCATTAATCTGCTTTAGTTCTAAGTCTAATAATAGGCAATAAGCTATAAGTCTTTTATATATTAGCAGGTTATTTAAGGTTATAGCAATCTTTTCTTATAGCTAAATTGTTAGCTTATTATATAGGTCTAAATAGTAATTCTTAAGGGGAACCTAGCCTTCTCCTATAAGGTATAGGAATTAAGTCTAGAACTTAGTAAAGGGTTAGTTTAGTTTTATTATTAGGCGATTATAGTTATACTAAGCATCCCGTACTTTATTTGGGTTAATATAAATAGCCGCTAGATACTATATTATCTTATTAATAGATATAAATTAGATAGGGGACTTGTCCTTAAACTTGGCCTAAAGGTACTGTTAAGCGTCCCCCATAGTTTAACTAAAGAGGTAGAGCATTTTAGCTTCTTTAGAAAGGAAATAGTTATAGTTAACGCGGAGCTTTCCTTATACTTAAATCCTTTAATTTTTAAAAATAGGGTCTATTCCGTTAGACAGTAGTTAGGGGTTAAGGAGCTTAACAGACTTTAATTGCTTTATTATCATATCTGTACTCCCTAGTATATTATATTTAGTAGAGTTAATAGGACAACTAGGACTTCTGGAAGGGGAAGCTAAGCTACTTTATAAGGCCATAAGGCTATCTAGGATCTCTTATAGGGTCTCCTATGTACTTTAAGCTTAGAGATAGTTAGCTTCCTAATTAGCTGTTAAAGCATAAATCTGTTTATATACGTCCATAATATTATCATTATCTTCAATTTTGGATCCCAATTAAATCTTATATTCTTTTTAGGTTAGGGCAGCCCTTTTAAATAAGCTCACTTTAGGTGCCATTGTTAGCTTCCTAAGGTTTATTAAAATTATATAGTTTTAATTCTAGGGGTATAGGTCCAATCCTATCTAGCTTATAAGGTGGGATATTATTAAGGCCTTCCTAGGTAGTATAGAGTTGTTTTAGTGTCTAAGTATAGTATATTAACGCGTTGTTGTAGATAAAGTTTCTTTTAAGGTAGGATATTATTAAGGCCTTCCTAGGCAGTATAGGGAGAGCTTAATATAATATAACGGCTTATATAAATGCCTCTAAACTAAAGCTTGTAGATTGCTATCTAGTAAAGATACTAAGCTAAAGAGAAGAAGGAGAAGAAGAATTATTTAGGGGTAGTAGGTAGATATGTCGCGAGGGCCGCTAAGGCGCTAGTGGTAAGCGAGCCAATAGCGATTTTCTATACCGGACATGGAAAATCTTAATTGGTTGAATATAGCAGGTGACGCGCACCAGCACCGTCACAAGACGTACGCGTAGAAATAACGTAGCTTAAGATCTAATACTTAACGATAAAGAAAACGCATTATCCTCCTTACCTTCCCCTATACCTTCCTCTACATCCTTTTTTAAGCACCCTATAAAAAGATATAAGCTTTAAACTACAAATATATAGAGGTATAGGCGAAAGCCTACTAATAATAAGCCGCTAGTAAACAGTGTAGGAAGGCGATATTAGTACTATAGCCGGTGCGTTCTTTGGCGTAATATTATTACTACTAATATACGGTTACATCTTCTTAACTCCTACGGCATTACTGTTAAAGAAAAGGACTTCGGCCTTAAGTAAGTTATAAGGAATAGGCTTAAAGGATTATTTTAAAAATAGGGAGAGCTTAAAGTTTAGAAGCTTAAGAGCTAAAAGAAAAGGATCCTTAAAAAATATATTAATTAATCGGTTATATAAGAGGCTTTAGTAGCTAATTATTGTTTGCAATTTACTATATAAGGCAGTATCTTAGCTAGAGCTTTATACGCTTCTTTTATTAGTTAACTATACCTATAAGGAAGCTCTAGTTAACTCTAGCAATATAGTACTAAACCTAATTAAAGACTACTTTTTACTTAATAAAGCTCTTCTAAAATAGAAGCTCTCTACCTCTCTTACACCTATATCCCTTGCACCAATAGTGTATATAAGTTAGTAGCTTATACGCGTAACCACCAAAATTATAGTCGTTGAATTTACGACGGGTTTAGGCCCTAGAGGCGCCTTTTTCTTCGTTCCTTTCAGTAGCTTAAAATATTAAGTTAGTGTAAGGTGAGGATGTAGATAGGGAGTCCAATTAATAGAATAATAGGGTATATTGTATAGACAGACAAATCCTTAAGGGAAAAGGAGGAGTCTGCGTGCAAGGTAAGGAAGGGTTTTCCCTAGGCATATATAGCGCACGTGCCTTACGGGCGAGTTACCCCTAAGTTGCCCGAGGGTCGCCCATACCTTACAGCTATATAACTATCTACTTAAGTTTTACCTAATAGTTAGTGAGATAAAGTCCTTATTATTAAAAGCTTTAATTTATACCATAAGTAGTGATATTTAAGTTAGGTTTACTTAATCTATAAGAACTTTATAGGTATTAAAGTTCCTAGCAGAATTCTAACTATCTATAAATAAGAGCCTCCAATTAGCTAAGCTTGGGTCACCACTTTATAGATATAGTTATTGGTATAAGGGATACCCCTTATACTAATAACTGCGTCTATAAAGTAGTGGCCTAAGCTTAGCCAATTAGAGGCTCTTATTTATGGACGGTTGGAATTCTGCTAGGAACTTTAACACCTATAAGGTTTTTATAGATTAAGGAAACCTAACTTAAATATTACTACTTATAGTATAAATTAAAGCTTTTAATAATGACTTTATCTTACTAATTTAATATCCTAAGCCACTAAAAGGAATAAAGAAAAAGGCGCCTTTAGGGCCTAAACCAGTCGTAAATTTAACAACTATAATTTTGGTGGTTACGTGCACGGGCCACCAACTTATGCACACTATTAGTGCAAGGGATACCTCTTACTTAACGCGTAAACGTCGCTAAATTAATAGACTCTTATTATAATTTACGCCTACTTTATTAATAATATAAGTGTAATGCGTAAGGCTCTACTTAATCTTCCTTTTCTCCCTAGTATATATAGCGATAATAAACAGCTTAAAGTTCTCTAGTAAGTCCTTATAGACTATAGGCTGCTTAATAAAATTGGCTAATACGTTAGTAATAATTATGGTAGTAATAATAAGGTTCTTAATTAACTTTTTATAAGGCTTTATAAGAAAGAAATAGAGGCTAAATATAACGCTATATAACACTAAATTCGCTGCCATAGGCATGTACTTAATATCGCCGCCTAAGCCTTTTTCTTTTTAGAAGATAGAAAAGCTATTAATACCGCCTTTAAGGAAGCTTATAAAGCTCTAGAAACAGAGGTAGATATAGAGCTTAAAGAGGATTAGATTGAAGAGCTTTTGGCTAAGGGGTTTAAAAAAGGAAAGGTTAGTTAATTTACCTACCATTGTGACGGTGCTGGTGCGCGTCACCTGCCATATTCAACCAATCAGGATTTTCCATGCCCGGCATAGAAAATTGCTATTGGCTCGCTTACCACTGGCGCCTTGGCGGCCCTCGCGATATGTCTACCTACTACCCCTAAATAATTCTTCTTCTCCTTCTTCTCCTTAGCTTAGTATCTTTACTAGATAGCAATCTATAAGTTTTAGTTTAGAGGCATTTATATAAGCCATTATATTATACTAAGCTCTCCCTATACTGCCTGGGAAGGCCTTAATAATATCCCACCTTAAAAGAAACTTTATCTACAACAACGCGTTAATATACTATACTTAGACACTAAAACAACTCTATACTACCTAGGAAGGCCTTAATAATATCCCACCTTATAAGCTAGATAGGATTGGACCTATACCCCTAGAATTAAAACTATATAATTTTAATAAACCTTAGGAAGCTAACAATGGCACCTAAAGTAAGCTTATTTAAAAGAGCTGCCCTAACCTAAAAAGAATATAAGATTTAATTGGGATCCAAAATTGAAGATAATGATAATATTATGGACGTATATAAACAGATTTATGCTTTAATAGCTAATTAGGAAGCTAACTATCTCTAAGCTTAAAGTATATAGGAGACCCTATAAGAGATCCTAGATAGCCTTATAGCCCTATAAAGTAGCTTAGCTCCCTCTTCTAGAAGTCCTAGTTGTCCTATTAACTCTACTAAATATAATATACTAGGGAGTACAGATATAATATACTAGGGAGTACAGATATAATAATAAAGCAATTAAAGTCTATTAAGCTTCTTAACCCCTAATTACTGTCTAACGGAATAGACCCTATTTTTAAAAATTAAAGGATTTAAGTATAAGGAAAGCTCCGCGTTAACTATAACTATTTCCTTTCTAAAGAAGCTAAAATGCTCTACCTCTTTGGTTAAACTATGGGGGACGCTTAATAGTACCTTTAGGCCAAGTTTAAGGACAAGTCCCCTGTCTAATTTACATCTATTAATAAGATAATACGGCACCTAGCGGCCGTCTATATTAACCCGAATAAAGTATAGGATGCTTAGTATAACTATAATCGCCTAATAATAAAACTAAACTAACCCTTTGCTAAGTTTTAGACTCAATTCCTACACCTTATAGGAGAAGGCTAGGTTCCCCTTAAGAACTACTATTTAGACCTATATAATAAGCTAACAATTTAGCTATAAGAAAAGATTGCTGTAACCTTAGATAACCTACTAATACATAAAAGACTTATAGCTTATTGCCTATTATTAGACTTAGAACTAAAGCAGATTAACATCTACCCTAATTAGCAGAAGCAACTCTATAGCAATTAGAACTTATTAGCTATACCTATAGAAGCTAGAGTAGGAAGACAAGCTATAACTGCCCTTATACTAAAAGCGGTCACAACTATATACTGGCAAGCCTCGCCTAACCAGCCACGTACTACACCCTTAACTAGTACTTATCGCAATACCCTAATTAACCCTACCTCGGCTACGTACTATAACTGTAATAAGGAGAGTTACTTTACCTTATCTTACCTAGAGCTAAAGGGTATAGGCAATATTAAGGAGATAGAGGAAGGAGAAATGTCTAATAAGTTAGGAAAAAAAGAACCCTAGGGAAAGACTCCCCCCTAAAGTACCCTATTAATCTTAAAGAGATTAATTTAAGTTAGTTAATGGGTAGAAAATACTTTACAGTTCTATATATAGTATCTTAAAATAGATATAGAGTTAATATAACCGCCCTTATTAATACTAGAGCAAATAGCTTCGCCTTTATAAATACTGCCTATATAATTAATATTGCCAAGTTTCTAAATATAAAAGCCACCCTACTAGAGAAGCCTGTCTAGGTAAAAGGCTATAACAGCCAAGCCGGTTAACCAGTTACCCACGTCTTAAAGTTGTATATTTCTCTTAATAGATAACGCCAATATAGTATCCTATTTTATATCCTAGACCTAGGGTCCCACAATGTAATCCTAGGCCAAAAATGGATGTCCTACTTTAATATTTGGCTAAATATATAGTAAAGACAGTTTGTCTAGCTGGAGGACAGACTAAAGATACCCTCCTTTATTAGAGAAATCTAAACTAACCATAAAACACTAGCCGTAAAGGCTAACTCTACCTACCAATAGGATGTCTAGGCCTGTAACCTAGCCTTTACCTAAGAAGACGCCCGCTATAAAGCTAGAAAGAACTCCATACTAATAAAGATACTCTCCTAAAGCGCTATATTTAAAAAGGACTCTATATACGGAAGCGGGACAGATAGTAACGTAGACAATGTTTAAATTACGCAGATCCGACCAGTATAGAAAAGAATATACTAATAGGATATAAGGGATAGCCTTTAGAAGATGCAACAGGAGCTAAAAGGAGTAATAATAACGCCAATACCCTAGAAGTCCCTAAAGTCACATACGCCCCCATTATTAGGTAACCCCCCCCCCACAGCAGACATTACCGCGATTAGCGCTATAGTGTTCCACTTTAATATATACCAGAAGGATAATAAGGTCTTTATAACAAGCCTATATAAGATTAACTGAATTATTAAGGATAGGGAGGAAAAGCCAGCCGAGGAGGCTAATAAGGAACTAGTTAAACGCCTCTTTTCTACTTTCTATGCAAGTTACAAGGACGTATTCTTAAAGGCGGCTTTAGACAAGTTGCCCCCTTACCAGATATACGATTACAAGATTTAATTAAAAGACAATAACTTGCTAGGCTATAGCCCTCTTTACTAATAATTAATAGATAAGCTAAAGGCAATAAAGTAGTACTTAATTAATAACCTTAATAAAGGGTTTATTAAGCTAAGTCAAGCCCCTTTTACTTCCTCTATCCTGTTTATAAAAAAGCCTAATAAAGGCCTTTGTTTTTGTATTAACTATTAGAAGCTAAACGCTATTACTTAAAAGGATCGGTATCCTATTCCTTTAATTAATGAGACCCTTATACGTCTAAGCCAGGCAAAAATCTTTACTAAACTTAATATCCGTCGGGCTTTCCACCAAATTAGAATAGACCCTATATCTAAAGATTTAACAACATTCCGTACCTATTATGGGTCCTATAAATATAAAGTTCTTCCTTTTAGACTAATAAATGGACTAGCTATATACCAAAGGTATATAAATAATGTTCTTTTTAATTACCTTAATAAATTCTGTGACGGGCTCGTACAAATGCTTCTGAACCGAAGCTTGTAGATTGCTACTATACAAGAATACTAAGCTAAGGAGAAGAAGAAGTCTGTTAGAGACTGGCAAGATATAAAGGGGTCGCCAAGGCGCTAGTAGTAAGCGAGCTAATAGTAATTTTCCATCCCAGGGATGGAAAATCCTAATTGGTTAGCAGGAATTAGGGTCCACTAAGTATAGCAGGTAGCGTTGCCCTAGCACCGTTACATTACCCCCCCCTCCCAAAAAAGCCTGCCCTTAGGCGTTATCTAAGCTCCTTATTATTATCTAAATTGTTATAGTTATCTACCCCTTCTTCCTAGCATTTAATCCAGCTTTCTAATTAGCGTGGTGGTCTAGGGAGGTTAGGGTGGGCTAGGTGGAAGTCCCGTAGCTTATAGGGAGAGTACTTAAAATCAGATACGGGGTACCATTTTAGATCTTTATCGTGACCTACCCAGCTCGCACGGTATTTTAGGGTACCGCGGTCTTTCTTAACTGCTAAAATCTCTTCAACCTCCCATTCCTTATCCTCTGCAATCTGAATTGGTAGTAGGGGGTCGTTGTACTATCCAGGCAATGGGTCGTCCGCGGCCTTCCGCAGTTGGTCTGGAGAGAAGACAGGGTGGATCTTTATTAACTCTAGTAGCTTAACCTTAAAAGAGTGCCCTACCTTCTTAGGGATCTTATAGGGGCCAGCTATTTGGTGGTCTAGCTTGTGGCTCAGCCTCTAGGTCTTTTAGTTCTTTGTTAATACCCATACCTTATCTCCTACGTGGAAGTCTACCTCGCAACAATATTAGTTTATATCGGCCTCTTTCTTCTCTTATGCTTTTTTTATAATTGCTTAGGCAGTTTCCTAGGCTCTGTGCATTCTCTTAGCGAATGTCTGGGCCTCTTTATAGCTGAGGCGTTCGCGGGCCGTTATAGGTCCTGTAGGTCTATCCCAATCAAAGGATGTTCGTGGCTTGTATCTATAGATTAACTCAAATGGCGACATTCCTATACTATTATAAGGGAGCGTAAGCTGTGCGTAGTCTATTATAGGCAGTAGTTCCAACCAGTTGTCCTAGTAGTAATTAATAAAGGGGTAAAGTTGTTGGTTAAGATACTGGTTTATAATCTCAGTTTGGCCGTCAGTCTAAGGGTAAAATATAGTAGAGAGCTTAATCTTAATCCTAAGAATACGGCAGAATTTATCCTAGAAGTCCGATATAAATTAGGGTCCATAGTTAGAGATAATTAACTCGGGAGCGCTATGGATCCGGTAAATGTTGTTAATATACATACGGGCCATATCTTTTGCGGTTGTAGTCTTAAAGCAGGGAAGGGAAATAGCTTACTTACTTAGTTGGTTAACTACTATAAAGGCCATATCGTAGCTATATTTATCCTTTGGGAATGATTTAAAGTCCATTATAATATACTGCTAAGGGCGTTTAGGAACTGGTAGTGGTTATAACTATCTAGGGGTTCGATCCCTGGGGGTATCTGCCTATTTGCAAGTATAACAATTCCTAATAAACCGTTCTATATCGGACAGGAGTCCTTGCCAGTAGTAGTAAGGCGCTAGTAGTTGGTGGGTCTTATCTTAACCAAGGTGCGCCATAGAGACTTAATAGTGGGCTTTACGGATTAGCTTCATTTGTAGGTTGTTAACGTCTAGAACTATAAGCCGTTCTTAGTATAAGAGCAGTCCGTTTTCTATTTCTAAATCGGGGTCGCCTTCCATAGCTTAGTCGCGGAGGGCTTTTAGGGATTTAGCTGTGCGGTTCGCGATTAGAATGCGGTTAATTAGTCCTATTAGTTTATCCAAAATCTTTCCTTCTATAGGCACCAGCTTATTCTGTTTAGAGTTTAGTTCCTTAAGGATACGTAGGTCGAGCTGTTTGGGATGGAGGAGGGTACGTATCCAGTGCTAAGCCTTTAGCTTATCCTATAGTTCTACGTCCTGTTCTCTCCAGGTAAGGGCATTAGCTTTAGAATTTTGCCTACTAGGGTAGTATATGATCGTAAAGAAGAATTGGGAGAGTATTTTAGCCTACCTGGCCTGTTAACTGGTAAGCTACTTTATTGTTATAAAATACTTAAGGGCTTTATAATTAGTATAGATTTTAATCTAAGAGTCTGTACTTCTAAGCTCTATACGCTACTGGGATAATAATTATATAATAGCCAGTATTTCCTTATTATATACCTCGTAGTTACACTCAGCTAGGGCTATTATCTTTGAGAAAAACGCTATAGGGTACCACTCGCCATCTAGGTGTAACTGTGAGAGAACTCCTACTACTACTCTATTAGAGGCGTCCGTTTCCAGTATTGATTTAAGGTCTAGGTTATAGTAACAGAGAATTAAGGAGGAGGTAAGTTAGTCCTTTAACTCCTTAAAAGCTTCTATATAATTATTATTAAAAATAAAAGGCGTATTATTCTTTATTAGTTATATAAGAGGCTTAGCCACAACCCTATAGTTACAGATAAACTGATAGTAGAAGTTATAGAAGCCTAGAAAGGACTAGATACCTTTTACAGTATAAGGGGGTTTTTAGTTGCGTATTACCTTAACCTTCTTAGGGTTAACTTTAATTCCTTTTATGCTAACGATGAACCTAAGGTACTTTGTTTATTTTACTCCGAATTCGCATTTCTTAATATTAACTTATAGGCCTATATTCCGCAGCCTCTCTAGGACCTTTTTAACGTAAACTTGGTGCTTAAGTTTATTGTCTAAGTATATAAGAATATCGTCTAGGTATACCGTACAGAATTTGTTAAGGTAGTTGAAAAGAACATTATTTATATACCGTTGGTATATGGCTGGCCCATTCGTTAGTCTAAAAGGAAGAACTTTGCATTTGTAAGAACCGTAGCGGGTATAGAACGTTGTTAGATTCTTTAATACAGGGTCTATTCTAATTTGGTAGAAAGCTTGGCGGACATTAAGCTTAGTAAAGATTTTGGCTCGGTTTAAATGTGCAAGGGTCTCGTTAATTAGGGGGAGAGGGTAACGATCTTTCTAAGTAATAGCGTTTAGTTTCCAATAGTTAATGTAAAAGCGGAGGCCTTTATTAGGTTTCTTTATAAAGAGGATAGAGGAAGTAAAAGGGGCCTAACTTGGCTCAATAAACCCCTTATGGAGGTTATCGATTAAGTACTGCTTGGTTGCTTTTAGTTCCTCCATAGTTTGCTAGTAAAGGGGGCTATAGCCTAGAGAGTTATTGGCCTCTAGTTAAATCTTATAATTATAGGTTTAGTAGGGGGGTAGTATATTTAAGGCTACTTTTAAGAACGCGTCTCTGTGGTTTAAGAGGTATATAGGGAGGAGGCGCTTAACTAACTCCTTATTAGTTTCCTCTACTAGCCCTTCTTCCTTCTTATTAATAATCCGGTCAATTTTATATAAGCTAGTTGTAAAGACCTTATTGTCCTTCTAATATATATTAAAGTGGAAACCTATAGCGCTAATTGCCGCGATATCTACTATAGGGGGGTTATATGGTAGTAGGGGTATCCGCGGCCTTAGGGGCTTTTGGCGTATTAGTATTATCTTTACTCCTTTTAGCTCTTGTTGCATCTTCTAAAGGTTATCCTTTAAGTCCTATTAGTATGTCCTCTTTCCTATTAGCCGGATCTCCGTAATTTAGAAGTCGTCTACGTTACTATCCGTTCCACTTCCGTAAGTAGAGTCCTCCTTAACTGCAGTCCTTTAGGGGAGTATCCTTGTTAATACGGATTTTTTATCGGCCTCGCAACGGGCATCTTCTTAAGTAAAAGCTAGGTCGCGGTCCCTAATATCCTACTAGTGGGTAGGATCGGCCTTTACGGCCAATGTCTTATGGTTGGTACGGATCTCTCTAATAAAGGAGGGTAACTTTGGTCTACTCTCCGGCCAGACAAACTATCTTTATTAAACGTTTAGCTAAATATTAAAGTAGGACATCTATTTTTGGCTAAGGATTATGTTATAGGACCCTAGGTCTAGGATATAAAAGGGGATACTAAACTAGCGTCGTCCATTAATAGCAATATGTAGCTTTAAGACATGGGTAACCGGCTTACCGGCTTAGCTGTTATAGCCTTTTACTTAAATAGGCTTCTCTAGTTAGGTAGCATTTATATTTAAGAACTTAGCAACGTTATTCGTATAAGCAGTGTTTATAAAGGCAAAGCCATTTGCTCTAGTATTAATAAGGGCAGTTATATTAACTCTATATCCATTTTAAGATACTGTACATGGAACCGTAAAGTGTTTTCCACCTATTAGCTAACTTAGATTAATCTCTTTAAAATCAATAGGATACCCTAGGGGGGAGTTTTTCCCTAGGGTTCTTCTTTTTCTAACTTGTTGGGTGTTTCTTCTTCCTCTATTTCCTTAATATCACCCGTATCCTTTAGCTTTGGGCAGGACGTGGTAAAGTAACTATCCTTTCCACAATTAAAGCATGTAACCGTGGTAGGATCAATTAGGGTATTGCAACGAGCATTAGTTGAAGGTATGGTATATAGTGGGTTAGGCGAGGTTCGCTAATAGGCAGTTATAACCGCTTTTAGTATAAGGGCGGTTGTGGTTTGTCTTCCAACGCTAGCTCCTGTTAGTGTAGTAGATAGGTTGCGGTCGCTATAGGACCTCTTTAGTTAATTAGAACGAGTATTAATTCGTTTTAGTTCTAAATCTAGCAACAAATATCGGGCTGCAAGTCTTTAGTAGGTTGGTAGGTTGTCTAAGGCTACCGCGATCTTCTCTTATAGTTAGACTGTTAGCTTATCGTATAGGTCCAAACAATAGTTCTTAAGGGGGACCTAGCCTTCGCCTGCTAGGTGTAAGAATTAAGTTTGGAACTTAGTAAAGGATTGGTTTAATTTCATTATTAAGCGATTATAGTTATAATAGGCATCCCGTACTTTATTTGGATTAACATAGATAGTAGCTAGGTACTATATTATCTTATTAATAGATATAAACCGAATAGGTAACTTATCCTCAAACTTGGCCTAAAGGTGTCGCTAGGCGTCCCCAATGGTTCAACCAAAGAGGTAGAGCATTTTAGCTTCTTTAGAGGGGAAATAGTTATGGTTAATATAAAGCTTTCCTTATACCTAGATTCTCTAGTTCTTAAAGGTCGGGTCTACGCTGTCTAACAATAGTGGGGGGTTAGGGAGCTTGACGGACTTTAATTGCTTTGTTATTATATCCGTACTCTCTAGTGTATCGCATTTGGTAGAGCGAATGGGTTAACTAAGGCTTTGTAAAGGGGAGGCTAGGCTATTTTATAAGGCAGCAAGGCTTTCTAGGATCTCCTTTAGAGTCTCTTATATGCTTTAGGCTTAAAGACAATTAACCTTCTAATTGGCTGCAAGGGCATAAATCTGCTTATATACACCTATAACGTTGTTATTATCTTTAATTTCTGATCCTAACTGGACCTCATATTCCTCTTGGGTAGAGGTAGGTCTTTTAAATAAGCTCGCTTTAGGTGCCATCGTCGGCTTCCTAAGGTTTATTAGAATTGTATAATTCGGTTTTAATTCCAGGGTTCTTTTATAGGTGTAGGTTAAGTACAGTCTAGCCTATAAAGTAGGATATTATTAGGGCCTTCTTAGGCGTAGTAGTATGGGTTTTTTAATGTCTGAGTATAACGCGTCAACGCGTCGTTGCAGACGAAGGTTTTTTTGGGGTGGGATATTATTAAGGCCTTCCCAGGCAATGTAGGGAGAGCTTAGTATAATATAATGGGCTTGTATAAATGCTTCTAAACTAAAGCTTGTAGATTGCTACCATATAAGAATATTAAGCTAAGGAGAAGAAGAAGTCTGTTAGAGACTGGCAAGATATAAAGGGGTTGCCAAGGCGCTAGTAGTAAGCGAGCCAATGGCGATTTTCTATCCCGGGGATGGAAAATCCTGATTGGTTGGCAGGAGTCAGGGTCCACTAAGTATGGCAGGTAGCGTTGCCCTAGCACCGTCACAAATTCTGCACGGCATAACTAGACGACATTCTTATATACTTAAATAATAAACTTAAGCACTAAGTTTATATTAAGAAGGTCCTAGAGAGATTACGGAACATAGGCTTATAAGTTAATATTAAGAAATATAAATTTGGGGTAAAACGCATAAAGTACCTTAGGTTTATTGTAAGTATAGATGGGATTAAAGTGGACCCTAAGAAGGTTAAAGTAATCCATAGCTAGGAGCCCCCTTATACTATAAAGGGGATCCAATCTTTCCTTAGCTTTTATAATTTCTATTACCGGTTTATCTATAACTATAGAGTTATGGCAAAGCCGCTTATATAACTTACCCGGAAAGGCACACCTTTTATATTTAGTAATAACTATATAGAGGCCTTTAGAGAGTTAAAAGATTAGCTTATCTCTTCTCTAATCCTTTATTATTATAACCCGGACCTTAAATCAATGTTAGAAACGGATACTTCTAACGGAGTTATAGCGGGAGTCCTATCACAACTACATCTGGATAGTAAATAGTACCCTATTGGGATTCGGCCGTATGGTTTGTGGTTAAGATGCGGTTAACTAATTCTATTAGTTTGTCTAAGAACTCTCCTTCTATAGGTGCTAGCTTATTCTATTTGGAGTTCAGTTCCTTAAGGATGTGTAGGTCAAGCTGTTTAGGATAGAGGAGGGCGTGTATGCGATGTTAAGCCTTTAGCTCGTCCTGGGGGCCTATATCCTATTCTCTCCGGGTTAGAGCATTAGCCTTAGAGTTTTGTGTACCTAGGTAGTATATAATTATAAAGAAGAATTAAGAGAGTATTTTAGCCTATTAAGCCTATTAACCGGTAAGCTGCTTTATTATTATAAAATACTCTAAGGCTTTATAATTAGTATAAACCTTAATCTAAGAGTTTATACCTTTAAGCTCTACACGCCATTAGGATAGCGATTAAATAATAGCTAGCATTTCTTTATTATGTACCTTATAGTTACACTTAGCTGGGTCTATTATCTTTAAGAAGAAAAAGGCCCTCCGCGACTAAGCCTTAAAAGGTAACCCTAATTTAGAAATAAAAGAGGGACTGCTCTTATACTAAGAACGGCTTATAGTTCTAGATGTTAACAACCTATAGATAGAGCTAATCTAGGAAGCCCACTGTTAAGTCTTAATAGCGCACCCTGGTTAAGATAAGACCCACTAACTACTAGCGCCCCGTTACTATTAGTGAGGACTTCTATCCAATATAGAATAATTTATTAAAAACTGCCATGCCTATAAACGTGTGGATCCCCCTAGGGATTAAACTCCTAGGTGGTTATAACCATTGCCAGTTCCAGAACGCCCTTAGCAATATATTATAATAGACTTTAAGTTATTTCTAAAGAACGCCTACGGCCACAATATGGCCTTTATAGTAATTAACCAACTATATAAATAATCCATCTCCCTCCCTTACTTTAAGACCACAGCTATAAAGGATATAGCTCGCCTCTACGTTAACAATATCTACCAATTTTACGGCATTCCTAAATTAATTATCTCTAACCATAGTCCCCAGTTTATATTAGATTTCTAGAATAAATTCTGCCGTATCCTTAGGATTAAGATTAAGCTCTCTACTATATTCTACCCTTAGACTAATGGCCAAACTAAGATTATAAACCAGTACCTTAACTAGCGACTATATCCCTTCGTAAACTACTATTAGGATAACTAGTTGGAATTACTGCCTATAATAGACTACGCGCAGCTTACGCTCCCCTATAATAGCATAGGGATATCACCATTTAAACCGCTTAACGGGTACGCACTATAAACATCCTTTAATTGGAATAGGCCTACTAAACCCACAACGGCTTACGAACGCCTTAGCTATAAAGAGGCCTAGGCATTTACTAAGAGAATGCACGGGGCCTAGGAGACTGCTTAAATGATTATAAAAAAGGCGTAAAAGAAGAAAGAGGCTAACTGTAAGAGTATATATATTAGGTCCCGCCGCGCTTGCGACAAGTTCGCAAGCACTCTCAGTCTTTTTGGCCGTATGGCGACGTGGAGGCGGGCCACGTTACACTAACGTAAATTAGTATTATCGCGAAGTAGATTTCTAAGTAGGAGATAGGGTATAGGTGTTAACAAAGAACTAGAAAACCCAGAGGCTAAGCCACAAGTTAAACCATCAAAGGGCTGGTCTATATAAGATTTTAGAGAAGGTAGAACACTCCTTTAAGGTTAAACTACTAGATTTAATAAAGATCCACCCTATTTTCTCCCTAGGCTAATTATAAAAGGCTGCAAATAACCCATTACCTAGACAGTATAACAACCCCCTACTACCAATTTGGATTGTAGAGGATAAGGAATAGAAAGTTAAAGAGATCCTAGCAGTTAAGAAGGTCTATAGTGTCTTAAAGTACTATATAAGCTAGGTTAGCTATAACGAGGACCTAGAATAGTATCCTGCATCTAATTTTAAGTACTCCCCCTATAAACTATAGGACTTCCACCTAGCCTACCTAAACCTCCCTAGACCACCAAGTAAATTAGATAACTGGATTAAATGCTAGGAAGAAGGGTTAGAGAATTATAATAATCTAGATAATAATAAGAAACTTAGACAACGCCTAAGGGCAGGCTTTTTTTAAGAGGGGGGGGTAATATAACGGTGCTAGTGCGCGTCACCTGCCATATTTAACCAATTAGGATTTTCTATGCCCGGCATGGAAAATCGCTATTGGCTCACTTACCACTAGCGCCTTAGCGGCCCTCGCGATATGTCTACCTACTGCCCCTAAACAATTCTTCTTCTCCTTCTTCTCCTTAGCTTAGTATCTTTACTAGATAGCAATCCACAAGCTTCGGTTTAGAGGCATTTGTGCGAGCCGTTACAACTGTGCGATTAGGCCTTTAGGAAAAGTATATAACGTTATTATGTGTATTTAACGCTCTCCTGCCCATTATAATTACTTTATCGCGATTACTCTACGGGCTATCCCTATAGATAATAATATGTAGTAAAGCTCTTAGTATTATATAATACTAATAGCTCTTAAGCTGGAAGACGCGATTATAAAATACTAAGAGATTACAGAGTTTAATAAGGCCGATATCCTTAACATAACTAATTGGAAAGCTTTAGAAAATATTAAAGACTTTCTATAACCCTTTAAAAGAGTTATAAAAGAGACGGAAGGTAATAAGGCCACCTTTAATAAGGTGCTTTTTATAATAGATTTTATAGTAAAGCACTATAAGAGAGCTTTTAAAAAGTACACTACTAATTTAAAGATCTGTACCTGCATATATACTAATTAGCACGCCTTTAATAAATACTACCTTAAGACTAATAAAGTTACTGCGTATGGCGCTGCCTTACTACTTACTTCTTACCAACGGAAGGCCTATATTAATCGCAATTAGAAGGCCTTATAAAGAAAACCAGTAATTAATATAGCTTAAAAGCTTTGGGTAAAGGAGTATAAGAATAAGTTTAATATAGAAGTAGTAGTAGAGGCCTCTAATCGCAATTAAGAGCTAGATAAGTATGATATTTAGAGCTAGGAGCAGTTAACTCTTAATATAATTAATAACGAATTTAAACACTTTGTTAACGCCTCTCTTATAATGTGTTCGACCACTCCCTAGGCTATACTAGTCCTTAGGCAACCCTAAAACCACTAAAAATTAAGAAAATCGTATCTTAATATCTTAACAATGGCTTTATAATAAATTTTAAAATTCTATATCTAGCCTTTTATGCCTATTCTAAGACTTCTATTAAAGTTCTAGAATAATAAGCCTAGCCGTTATTAAGATATTAAGTTTTAGCCCTCAATTTGGAGCTAAATTACTTTTTCTTTAGAACTACTTAATGAATTACTTCTAAAGTTAGAGTAGAGTCTTAGAATAGGCATAAAAGGTTAGCTATAGACTTTTAGAATTTATTATAAAGCCATTATTAAAATATCAAGATGCGATTTTCCTAATTTTTGGTAGTTTTTAAAGTGGCCTAAGGACTAGTTTGGCCTGGGGAGTAGTTAAACACGTTAAGCCTTTCTTCTAGAACTACTGCCCTTAATTAATAGCTTAATCTAAGTAACTATATAAACTATCCGTCGCTTTACCATATGGCGATAGCTCTTCTATCTATACTACCTATATCGGCTAAGCTAAAACGCATCTTTTTAGGAGCTTGGCGAATAATATCCTAGTAGCGAATAAGCCCTAGCTACGTAAATATTGAGTAAATAGAGTGTTTAAAATTATAGATAAGAAGTAGGATTATATTAGGATAGAGAAAAGAGCTATTAATAAGCTTATTAGTTTGAGAGGTAGAAGGGGGGTAACGATTTAGGAGGACTCTAAGGACAATCGCCTCGCTTAACACCTTGCTAAGCTTAGTAATATTACTTATTAAGCCAATATCGCGATATTATCGCGATAATGAATATCTAAAGGCCCTAATAATCTAAATACGATCAGTGATCTAAATATATATTTATTTATTACTGGGAGCTCTACCTATAAGGTAGAATATATAGGAGAAATATAAGCTACTAAGGAGGCTATTTAGCTTAGGAACCTCCTAATAGAGCTACTTAGGTTAAAAGAAGACCTAACGGCAACTATAATTTATATTAGCTTCTAGCCTTCCCTAAATAGATAAATTAAGAAAAGTATTATATTTTAATATAGTTACTAAGCCCTCCCTAAGGTAACTAGTTATAGGTAGGAGATAAAGTAAATTATAGGATTATTATTTACGCTGCTAGGCAGTATTATATAGTAGTTAATAGCGAGTGCCGTATAATCCGCGAGCGACTGCCTTAGGGGTAAAGGAGCTTAATTAAAGTCTATCTTGTCTTTTACTAGATAAGCTATAAAAGGCTACTACGGACCCTCTACCGGGATAGATTAACCCGCTCCCATCTCTAGTTAAGGTTAACGGCGAAGATAAGTAAAAAGGTAAAGAAATACTAGCCTATAAACTTATAAAAGAAATATTAAAGCACTGTGTTAGTTAGAAAGGCTATAACCTAGATCTAACCTAGTATCTATATATAGAGCTATAGCGCTATTGCCTATGGCTGTATACGTAGTATTATACGTAGTATAATATAACGGCTATAAAAAAATAAAAATAAAAATAGGCTTGTATGCATCGTACTGCCGTGCCCGTGCCTTAATTAACTAAGTCCGTAACCAAGGTGCTGTTAAAAATCCAATCTAGGTGACAAACTCCGCACTACTTAGCTATGGCACAAACGCAAGATGCTCGGCACGGCTGTGCGGAACAATATATATAAGCAAGGTGACTTCGCCACCTGACAATGCATCCCTCCCAATGGCAACTGTCCTCAGGCGCAACGCCCTGTCCCGTAGGCTCAGGGGCGCCAAGCTATGGCGACGCCGTGCTGATGTTCTTGCCGCGCCCAATATATTGGACCCCAGCAGCCACAGCGCGGCGCCTGAAGAGGCCGCCTCGCGCTTCGGTCGCAGGCCGACCGGCAAAGGCTGTCCCCGACTCAACCCGGGGTTCGAATGAGGTTCAAACCCACAAGGCCTCGGGTATCTTGCCAGTCACTATGTGAGGTGAGAAGCTCCGCACCACCCAGCCACAGCACAAACCTGCAAAAGGTAAGCGAGTAACTGGCAGGACGCCAGGCACGGCTGTGCGGAACAATATATATAAGCGAGGTGACTTCGTCGCCTGACAAAATTATAAAAAATCTCTATAAATTACCAAATTAGGAAATTACGCTAATAGCGGACAGTTAGCGGGGCTTGTTAAAGCCGTCAGTTAGTTGGCGACGTGATTGGCTACGGTTAGTTAGTGTTTGGACCTATTTCATTCACTCTTTCCCATTTTGGGATCAGCGCATACGCGCTCCATAAGAGTTACCACTAATATGTAGAATAGACCTCTTCTCCCTCTAGATACCAATAACATAACTAATCAAGTAATTGCTATACTATAGCTACCGAAGTGCTACTAACACTGATTAGTGATTATAGATCAGGAGACGGTACTATTTTAAAGAGGAATTAACTATAAAAGGCCTACCTGCCTATGCAGAGAACCCTTGTGTAAGATTTGCTAGGGAATACGCGTTAAGAAGTAGACGCCTACCTGTGCTTGTGTTTCTATAACTTAATTCATATTTAAAGATTTAGAGGCCTGCCTGTGCTCGTCTTTCTGTATCGCGTCTATTACGCATTTACGGCACCTGCGCGTCTTACTGTTTATCGCAACCTACGAACTTAATACGGCCTCTATACCGACAACTTTCCCTCCCTCTATACCTCTGAAAACCCCATAGTGACTAATTCTGCCTCCCTCCTCACCTCCTCCTATACAATAAATATAAGCTATGGCGGACTGGTTAGTAAAGCTAGAGAATAAGGATTAGTAGCCTAATAGCTTTAATCCCATAAATAAGGAGAAAGATGAGAGAGATGCTTTTATAAGATATAAATGCTGGGTCTACAACTAATTATAGTTGCAAGATAGTGATCTCTGGGAGCAATTCAAAGAAGACTTTAATAAATGGATGGCATAGCTATTTGATAAAGTCAATAAGACATACTTACGCAATTTATGAAGTGCTCTGCGTAAGTATGGAGTTTGGGTATATAAGTCAAATCGCCCTCCTAAGCTGAACGACGCACTGTATAAATGCCTTTAGGAGGAAGAGCTAACTGCTTAGACAATACTAGAGATTTAACAAATAATACTAAAGGATGGAGAATTTAAGTCAAACCTTATAGCATATATGCTAAAGACAGGCGGAGTTAAAGTACGAGTTAGCAACCTTAATGACGTTAAATAATAACCTATGTAATACTAAAACTTACCTCCTCCACTTTTACTAGCAGACCGTACTGCTAGAGATATTATTTCCCTTACAAAGTTGATTATAGTAGACAACAAATACAGCGGTTAGAATAATAACTTTAATATTAAACTTAATATCTTTAAGAATTACTGTAAGTAACTCAACATTACTGATAACGTAATAAAGGCAAAGGCATATTCTAATATACTGAAGGATGATGCTCTTAACCACTTCTTTGCAAATTAAGTATTGTATAGAGAAAGTACACCTACTTTTGCTTAACTTTGCGGTGCAACACGAGCCTATTTTAAAAACGATAACCACCGCCGCTCTTAACTTCAGTTATTCAACAGCCTTATACTGAAGGAAGTTATATCCTAACCGGAGAATACGGCCAAATAGAAGAAGGAATGCCTTAATATCTTAGTTAGAGACCTCCGAAAAGCACAGAACGGCGCTAACGAGACTGTAAAGGGTGACGCCGCTTTGCGACAGCGCTTAATTATTGCGTGTTAAGACGACTTAGCTTACAGTTACGCATACTTTTAACCACCTAATATATTGCCAGCCTTAATTAACTCTCTTTAAAGCTCAATTATTACCTACAAGAGAAGTTACCCACTGGCTATAGCTGCCTATATTACAGGAGAAGATGAAGAGGAAGAAGCGTACTATACAGACCGCCGATATATTCGCAATAATAATGATTATAATAATCGCGGTACCTTGCGATTTTAACGCTTTCTGCGATACCCTTAGAATTGCAACATTTAATACCTTTAAGAACGATACCCTTAAGACCGAAATCCTTGATTCCGTAACCCTTGTGACTTACAAGTCAAGAGATGCTTTGTTTGTAAGAAATAAGGCTATTAGTCTACTAAACACTTAAAAGAAGAGCAAGAAGATTAGAAAGAGAAGTATAGACATAAATACGGCCGTACCTTTAATTGGAATGCTGCCTAATGGATTACCAAATACGAAGGCATTGAAGACGACAATAATCTTAATAACTTTTAGACCTTCGTACTTAATCTTAAAGAAGATACTAAACATGCCAAACACTTTATGTTATTAACAGTTAAGAAGTTAAGTAACCTTGTAACTTAATATATACTTACAGGAGTAGTTCCTAATAAGTCTACTTTCCCTTTTATGTATTTAACCACCTTTAAAGAGACCTCTCGATACAACTCTAATAAATGGTACGGTATTATAATTAATACGGGAGCAGCAAGAGTATTAACTGCTAGATTTGGCCAATATCTTATATATAAGGAGACCGTTAACTTAATAGCCACACTTAATACTTCTAACGCCGGCGCTATTAAGGTTAAGTTCGGAATTAGCTTAATATTATTAGTAGGTTCTCTCAAAGTGCAATCACTGGTAGGAGAGATTGTGTTTTATGTTGTATGCGCTAATACCCCATTTCTTATAAGCCTACGAGATCTTGACTCTCTGGGTTGCTACTACAATAACCTTACTAATAAGGTAGTAACTCCTATATTAACAGTGCCAGTGGTACGATAGTTCGGTTACCCCTTCCTACTATGGGGAAAGACTCTACAGCAATTTATTACTGCATTAATTATATTAACAGCATGCTACTTAACGGCAATAGAGTTGTTACAATTGCACTGTCGTTTCAGCCATCCTTTAGTTGGGAAGTTATATGCTTTACTTAAGCGTTTAGGTTACAATATTAATAAAGAGATAATTAAGAAGCTAACTAAGTACTATTGCTATTGTTAAAAGCACGGCAAATCCCTATATAGATTTAAGTTTAAGCTTCCTAACAATTTAGACTTTAATTATATGGTATTTGTTGATATCTTCTATATTGACGGCAAGCCAGTACTCTACGTTGTTGATAAGGCTATAGGATTTACCACCGCCCGATTTCTAAAAGATATATCTACAAAAACCACCTAGGAGGCTCTTTATACTTATTAGCTTAATACTTATCTTAGTCCCCCTAATTTAGTTGTATATAACGCCAGTACCAACTTTAACAGCTATGAGTTTCGTTAAAACGCCTCTATAGTTGCAACGAAGACCAAGTGCGTGCCCGTTAAGGCTTATTGGAGTATTGGAAAGGTTGAATAAGGTTATATAACCCTTCTTCACACCTACGAGATTATTTAAGAAGAGATAGGTTTAGATATCTTAAAGGAGGCATGTTTATAGATGGCTGTTAAGGCGTTAAATAATTCTACGGGCCCTAACGGCTTGGTACCAACTTTGCTAGTATTTAGTGCTTTCCTACAAATGTCAGACAGTGACGTACTAGCACCATTAATTTAACAACGTGCTGTCGCTATATATAAAGTAATAGAAGAGATCACGAAGGAGAGAGCTAAAAGAATGGTCAATAACGCACTTAACACTCAAAACGGTCCCAATATAGAAGCTTTACACGACCTGCCACCTAATTCCCCAGTGCTTATATATAGAGAGAAAGGAGGCTGGAAAGGCCCCTTCCTATTAATTGGAATTACTGGCAAGACTTATAAGGTTAAACTCTTATCTAGAGTTACTAATTTCCGATTAACTTATGTCAAGCTATATTACGAAGAGAGTACAGTTGGAGACTCTAAGGGAGATTAATCTAACGGAGAGCAAGTTAACGAAGGAGAAGAGGAGTAAGAGGTACTAATTTGGCAACTATAACGCAACCGCCAGCGACCTAAACGATTTCGTGGACCTGACGTTACTGTCTATATAGCAATTCCATTATATACTGACTCCTGTATGAAGGAGATTAACGGCCTACTTAAGAAGGGCGTATTTTGAATTGCTAATACTTCTACAGTACTAGAAGGCACCTATATATTTAACTCCCGATTTGTTAATGATATTAAAAATAAGGGCACCAATTAAGCATTTAAGAAGTTACGATTAGTTATATAAGCCTATAATAATTAGGAGAAGGAATTAGTGTTAATATAGTTACCTACCATTTAACGATTAAGTCAATAAATTATACTCGCACTTACACCTTCTCTTCTTAAGGAAGGCGCCTCCCTGTACCTCTATAATATTTCACAAGCGTATGTATAATCTACCACTCTTTTAAATCGCGATTTCTATGTTTGCCTACCTCTAGAACTCTTAGATATCTTGCAACTCGGCGATAATACTATTATAAAGGTAATTAAGCCTCTATATAGTATCCCTAAGGCTGGCAACCATTGGTTCTTAATATACCACCTTCACTATATAGAGAAGCTTAAGATAAAGGAGTCTACCTATAACCCTTGCCTCCTTTACACGCATGAAGCCGGAGTAGGAATTGTTGGCCTCCAGACTAACGATACTCTATTTATTGGAAATAAAGAGTTTGCATAAAACAAGGAAATTAATCTTATAAACGCTAAGTTTATAGTAAAGGAACGTAAGAAACTTATAATAAGTACTCTAATTAAGTTTAATAGCGGTTAAATTACTTTTAATAATGACAACTCCATTACATTTAACTAAATACGCTAGTGCGAGAACTTAAACCTTGTTAACCTTAAGACTACTAATCTTATGAGTTTAAGAGGTACTAAGAGAGTTATAGTTACCTTAAAAGATTAATATATTGCTTAACGCGCAAGAGGAGCGTATATTGCCTCTATATGCCAACTAGAGTCTTTATTTGATCTTTCCTTTACGGCTTAAGTTACCAACCTAAAAGAAGGTGATGTAAAGAAGCTAAATAAGCGTTTATAATGGTAAATTAATAATAAGTTAAGAGGCCTATAATTCGTACCTTTAGACCTCTAATTACCCAAGATTGTAGTATTTACAGATGCCTCTTTTGCTAACAACGCTAACAACACCTCGCAAATTAGCTTTATAATTGCAATTGCCGATAATAGTAGCAGTATGAATATCGTTTATTGGTCCTCTATTAAGTGTAAAAGAGTTACTCGCTTAGTTCTAGCCTCTAAACTATACGCAATGGCTTACGGATTTGATTATGGCGCGGTCTTAAAGTCTATAATAGAGAAGATCTTGCAGGTGGAGCTCCTGCTTATACTCTGTATAGATTCTAAGTCGCTATATAAATGCCTTATCAAGTTGGGAAGTACTTAGGAGAAGAGATTAATGGTTAACTTAATATGCTTACGCCAATTATATAAGAGACGCATAATTACGGAGATTAAATAGATTAACGGCAACTTAAACCCTATAGACATAATAATGAAAGCAAACGCTTGTAACGTATTAAGAAACCTTATTAACACGAATATAATTAACTTAAATACAAAGGAATAGGTAGAGAGAGGTTAAGTGGTTAATAAGAAATTAAGTAAACATAGAATGCAGAGACTGGAGTTGGATTTTAATATCACGTGCGGTATGTTACGTGTACGGGTTATTAGGCCAATCACATAGAGAGTTACCAGTGTTTGGACCCATTTTATTCACTCTTTCCCATTTTGGGATCAGCGCATACGCGCTCCATAAGAGTTACCACCAATATGTAGAATAGACCTCTTCTCCCTCTAGACACCAATAACACAACCAATCAAGCAATTGCTATACCGTAGCTACCGAAGTGCTACCAACAGTTAGCGATAGGGCTCTCACGCTCGCTGAACGCTGACTATTGGACACACTGAGGTTTCGGGTCTCCTATATTAAATTGCGAAAATTTGTGTTAAGCCTTACCAAAACTCGTAATATTGGCCCTTAGACGGCAGGGCAGACTTAAGGCCAGTAGATAGCTGATTGGTTAAAAGTAAGTGGCGTTGAGACTAGTGACACTTTAGTATTAGTGAGTGCGCCTTAAGTTCTGCCCTTGCCCTCTAAGTCGCTTACTGAGATAAGCTTCATGTTCACCCCGCTCCGATACATAGCCTTGGATTCAGAGCCTTAGATTCGGGGCCTTACAACCTCTCGCACTTCTTCGTCGGCGGCGGCGACATCGAATCTTGCTTCCGAGACTAGCGATTCACCTGATCTTTCGCTTCTAGCGCGGACCATGTCTGCCTTTGTTGATGCCAATGCTGCGAACTCTACACCAGCTCGCCTGGGGAACCGTTCCCAGCAGGCTGAGCAGCGGACAGTTGTAAAAACCCTGCCAACAACTCTCGACTATATAGTCAATGGAAAGCGAGCCCACATTTCAAATCAGCAGTATGAATGCTATGAGCATATTTGGCGTCAACTACCGCACCCTGTCCTTGGAGCAATCGACGTCGAGGGTAAGGCATCGAGGAATTGCACTGATAGGCTGAAAGCATGGCTAACGAAGATCCGAAAGAGGATGTTGCTGCGAGTACGGTCAAAAGGTCAGGTCTGTCTGATGAGGATCTATACGACCTTTGGGATCTTGCTCTCTCAGCGCAGGTATCTTCTCTTGGCTGCCCCGACTATCGCGAGGGTTTCTTGAGTAAAGTTGAGTTCTACGTCTTGCTCTCAGAATTGCAGGATAGAATCAACATTCCGGTCGAGCAACTAGCAGCGAAGCTAGGATATAAACCAGCGCCACCTAATCGTAAGAATCCCTTCGCGAAGACCCGACAAACAGACAATATCCCTTTACCATCGCCCAAGGTACCCATCAACTCCACTATACAAGTTCCCAGCATAATGAACGTATACGATGAAAAAGAAGTTGTTCAAATATCAGACACGAACTCCCTCGTCGTCACGCCAAAGCCGACTGAAAACTCAGTACGGAATCTACCAGTACCAATCTCCCTCGAAGTTCCCGAGAAGACACCCGTGCTTTCTGAGTCGGATATGGTTTATCTAGAATCCATAGGAAACAAGACCAAGGCAGAGGAATCACTGCTTCAGGAACAAACTGCACTTATTGACCTAGATAGCGAGAAGAATGCACCAGTACCGCTAAGGCTTGGAAGCTCTGACCGAGCGACACAATTCCAGCACCAGCCTATTTCAGATGACCTGTCGAGACTCCATCCAGACATATCTGAGTCGACTTTCGCTGAGGCAACAATCTCAGATAGTGCCCATAGCTTGAGAGAAACAAGTTCGCGCGACGATAGCGCAAGCAACTACTCCGCTTCTCGTGTTAGTATTCTCGTGGACTCCTCGCGAACTGGAAGGAATCACTCTTCAACTCAATTCGAGAACGCACATGGGCTCTATTTGCCCTTGACAACGGCCGAGAGCGATCAACACGCAATTTTACTTCTCGAGCGCTTGAAAGCGGAAATTGACAATGGGGGTCGCAAAGCAAAATATCCGACAGATAAATTCAGACTGTCGGTATCACGTGGCGTTAATCCGCTTAAAAAGTTTCGTAAGGAGACTACAGTTACACGTTATCCAGAACCTCTTGCTGCGGAAGCTCTTGAAGAAGCTGCTGCTCAAGGAAATGTCCCACTCATGGTCTCTCTCGTGAAATATGGAGCAGACGTTAAGTATGCTTCCACCGTGAAGAAGCTACCGCACGATGCCATCCAACGTGCTGCAATCCGTGGACACAGTCTTGCGGTCAACTTCCTGGCATCTCAAGGAGTTTTGCATGAGCAACTCGAGTACACCCTTTACCATGCTTGTCATCATGCACATGTCGATATCGCAATCAGTCTGATTGAGAATTACGGGGCCAATATTTATTTGGACCATCTTTTGAAGAGGAGGATGAATTGCCCGAAATCAAAAGGCCTCCAATCTCTAGCGTCAGTTGATTACATGTCGTATTCATGCTTTGAAGCCATGGGTTTCATTGCGAACAAGTCGGATCGATCCAGGCTACTTGATTGTTTCCTGCGTCAGAAATCCTTTCAACTTGACAAAAATGTCAGCAAGCGATATACAAATGTCCCACAAGGCGACGTAGATTGCGCGAAGCTCACGGCATTGGGAGTTTTCACATCGATGCGGTGGACAGAGGGTGTGACTAGACTCCTGGAAGCCGGAGCCAACTGCGACGTAGGGGCCATTTATACGGATGATGATTCGTCACGATTTTCTGGCTATCGCAGGCCCGTTACTCCGCTCTGTTGCCTCGGAAACGTCGATTGGGTCGAAAGACCGGAGGAATCCTTCGCCATCGCCAGATTGCTCCTCAATCATGGTGCGCCCGCCAATGTCGACAACCATAACTTTCTGTTAACATGGGCGAAGCAACCCATCTTTCACCCGATTCGACTGGGCAACTTGGCGGCCACGAAGCTCTTCCTCGAGCATGGCGCCGACGCAAATGCAACCTGCTATATCCAGGGATTAGAAACTTCCTCGCTTCTGCAGCTGGCCACTCACTATGGACACCTGGAAATCGTGCGTGGGCTCATTGATGCTGGTGCTGAGGTGTGTAAGGGCCAGCATCCCCCGCTCTGGATCGCCTGTGATCTCGGGCATGAAGCAATCGTGACCGAGCTCCTACGCCTTCAAGCGCACAAGACCGGCGATGGGGCCGAGGACTGCCTGAAAGTTGCTGTTAAGCGCATTCGCCTGCCCATCGCCCAACTCCTACTTGACGCAGGCCTAGAACCAACATCGGGGGTTCTCTCCGTCGCGCTTGCCACCGAGACAAATCGCCAGCGGCAATATGGGTACATTGAATTATTAGACCTACTCATGATTTATGGTGCGGAACTTAAAGGAGTTCATATTTTAGCAGCTATCGAAACTGATAATTACATCGGTCTGGAGCGGGTTATGGACCATGCTGCAAAACGGGGCACTCTAAGAGCTGGCATTCATCTGAAGACCAATAGGCAGGACCTCCTTTCCAGGACATATCTGAGCCATGCTCAGTCTCTGGGGAAGAATAACTTTGTGCGATTGCTGCAGAGGCATGGGTTTCAGGGCATCTAAAATTCTCTCGCCTTCGAAGACTATTAAGCGGAAGCAACTATTCCTGACTAACTTATCTATAAGTCTAATAGTTAAAGCGGAGGCAAGAATATGTAAACCTAGTGTGCGAATAGTAGCAATCTTTTAAAAAAAAATTACTTAATCTTTTATTAAAAAGCTAAAGTATTAGAACCCGAACTTAAAGTATATTAAGGAGACTATTTATAGTAATTATGCATCTTAAATATATAAATAATAGCAAACGTAGGCCAAGTTAGAGAAATAATATATTATTATTTATTTAGGCTGTGTGAGGGGACTTTGTAGATAGGGGGCTATAAGGACACGATTGTGGAACAGGATAGATTGGTAAGAAAGACGAATCCTTAAGGAGGTAAGGCCTTAGGGATCGTGGAGACTATATACTACGGGCACGTGCCTCCGGCACGTGACTGGCGACCATCCAAGGGGCGTCCGGAGGTTGTCCTGAGGGCAACCTAAGGTGTCTGCAATAATATCCCTTATATTGCCCCCCCCTTCTTGTGGTTGGCCCCTAATTGCTATTACCTTATGGTAGGGAGATTATAAGGGCTTGTTCTAGAAGGGGTTCGGAGAGATATTAGGGAGATGTTGGTATGCCGCTATATATTATCTATCTATCTAACCCCTGCTTTAAACTCCTAAAAACCTTAATAAGGAAAAAATATAACTAGAGAAAAGATATGAGGATTACTAAGAGACCTATTAGAAGCCTACTGGAAACATGCTAGTAACTACTTAGGCTAACCTAAGGATTTTTATGCAACTCTACTTCTAAGCCTTTATGCTAGTCTGCAATTAATCGCGAGTATTATAGGTAATTTAGTGTTCCTAATATGGTTCTATAGAACCTTTTAGTATAGGATTTAATGTATAGAGCTTTAGCTTGCCGTTATCTTTAACTTTTAAGATATTAATCTATAATCCTTTCTTATTAGTCCTGTGCTATATATTTAGCGTAGCTCTACTACCTAGTAAATAGGAGGGACACTTCGCAATAGCGCCTTTAGCTATTATACGGTTGTTAAGAACGTCTATAACATTATTCTTTAATACTATAGTATTATTTAGGTATAATTTAACCCATATACGTTTGTAATTAATGTCTTAATTACCTTCCCTAGCCGCGTAATTAGTTTTTCTTATAAGGAAGTAATAGCCGAATAGCGTATATACGTGTTTCCTTCCTTCTAAATTGCGCTATTATAACAGAGTTATATTAGTAAGGTTGCGGCTATTTACCGGAAGGGTATTGGAAGGTAAAGTATAGAGATATCTTGCTTACTAAGCTGCTCCTTTTTCTTAACACCTTACTTCCCATTATTAACCTTCATCTAAATTTGGACGTATCTTTAATATATTATTAAGATTTTCTTTTTTTTTCTATTATCAATTTAATATGCCTTTTTATTCTCTTACTAACTGCTCTTCTAAGCCAATTCCACAGCGTATTCTGGCCCTACCGCTATATATAGAACCCCAACCTCCGCTAACCCGCAACTGGTACTAGTCCTGCCTAAATAACTTTATATACACGTCCTTAAAAGACTAAAAGTCTAATAAGAAGATTCTAGATGCTTATAATAAGACCTACTATATAAGGTCTAACACCTTCAGTCCTTATAATTAATGCATGCGTATTAAGAGCGGCAGTTGCGTTAAGGTAAGCTTTCCTATCCTTAATAGGTTTCTATTCCTAACTTTAGGCTTCTATATAGCCTGGGCCTAAGTGGCAATAATCCTTTAATGTCTTTAACTACTATATCGCCCAGGCTCTCTCTTATTTTAGCGCTAATGCTAAATATCTAGGTTAAATTTGAGACTATGCTACAGCCATCTACACCGCCCACAATTCCCAGTAAGCCAGCTAGCAACGCCTAATAAGGGAGTAAGGTTAGTATACTAAGGATAGGGTAAAAAATGGGGGTAATAAAAAGAAGGTCGCCGTCTACTATAAGAGGGAGTTTGTATATACGCATTAAGTTTTAAAAGAGCACAATATAATGCGGTATTAGGTAGGTTACCCTTCGGGTACCTAGCAAATAGGTAACTAACAGTTGCTATAGCAATGTCTTAGTAGTTCTAGACTATATTAGCTAGCTAACGTCTTTGTTTATTCTAGGCTTAAGCGTGTCTTTATTAACTATAAGCTAACGCCTTAAGAGCTTCGTTGGTATTAGTTTGGACCTAATATTAGTATTAAGCGTTTAAGAATCTCTGCTCCATCTACACCTTATTATCCTACCCCTATTTTTATGCCTACTCGTACACCTATAAAGGGATCTTATTCCCATTAGCTATCCCTTAAAGGGCTAATAGATACTAATCCTACTCCTAAGGATAAGGCATAGTAGCTTTTAATTTAGGTATTTAGGATTTATTCTTATATATAGTAGCAATTAAGGATTTTAACTGATGCTTAGGAAGGCCTTAAAAGGCTTTTAGGAAGGTATAGGAATACTATTCCTAATATAGGCTAATAAATAGGAATGCAATTCTAGCAAAATACCCTATTAATTCTATGCTATATATATAAAAAGGCTAAGGACCTGTCCTACCTTAGGCCGTAGCCCTAATTAATCCTTATAGTTTCCGGAGCCTATCCGTTCCATATCTAATTTAACCTATTTCTTGCTTTTTGCGTAAGTCTTCTTTATAGGCTGTAATAATACTATAGTATTAGAGCGCTTTCTGCGATTTGCAGATTGCGGACCTTGGTCCCAATATTCTTTTAGAATATCTTCGCAATAATTAAGGTAATCCTCTAGTTCCTATATAGAGTCCTTAGCGGGCCAGCCTAGCCATTTAACTTTATATTAAAGCTTGTTCTTAATGGACTTATAGCATAGTATAGCTTTAACCTTATACCACTCACCCACCACTTTAGGGTGTTTAATTGGGCCTAGACAGAAGTTCTTTTCTAGCGGCGGTCTATGCTATAGCTCTAGTAGATTTATATAAAATACTAAATATATATAGGCCATAGATAGGGGTAGCTAGAGATAGTAGGCTAGCTTACTAATTTATTCCTTAACTTAGAAGGGACCTAGGTATCTTATATTAAGCTTCTTTAATGGTTAACAGGTCTTAATATTTGTTAAACGTAATAAAACCTTATCGTCTACTCCAAAATGCTTATCCTAGTATTTGCGGTTATACTAGAGTCTCCACTACTCTTAGGCATCTTAAAGGCTCTGCTTTACATACTTCTATTACTCCTCCCATTTCTAAAGGTATCCTTATACTCTTTAGTAGATATCTTTAGACTTCCTAGTAGGATCCTATAATTAATTATACGGCCTTAGCCAGTAATCGCTAGGTACACTATTAAATCCAAACAGTTAGACGCCGTAGGCAATCTGAATTGGTGTATACTTATGCGATGCGTGTTACTTTAAATTATAAGCGTACTCCATATATGGAAGTAGTTCACACTAATTGTCTTACTGGTAGTTTAAATATATTCGCAAGTAAGACTCCAATTTCTAGTTCTGGCGTTCTGTTTACCCGTCCATTTATAAATGGAAAGCTATACTATAACGGTAGTCTATTTTTAAATAAAAGCATAGATCCGACTAGTACTGGCTTATAAAGATGCTGCCCCTATTAGTAATAATAGAGTATAGCTAGTCTACTTTAAGAAAGCATTTCTCCTTAATTAGGTTAGTAAGCGCTTATATATTAATCATCTTATTAACGGGAAGGTATTAGACGTACTTTAAAAACCTATTAATAAGTACTAGGACTAAATTGTATGTTCGTCCTTGCTTATCCTTTAATAGCGGAAAATCCATAATAAAATCCATAGCGTAATGTTGCTATAGTTCGCTAGTGGGAGGAACTGATTTAAATAGGACCCAAAGCTTGTGCCTTCGGATTTTATATACTTAACACTTCTTATAGTAGCTAATATACTCCTTTACTTCCTGCTTAAGTTTTGGCCAATAGTATTTACATTAAAGTAATTCCACTATCTTAGCTTAACTATAGTGGCCGCCTAGAGGATCATTATAATTCTTTATAAGAATTTTCTGTTATAGATTTGCTTCTTATAGCACCCAAACCTTACTATTTCTACGCAGTAGGCCCATTAGGTCCAGTTCCTAATTTTAGCACCTTTTAGCTTCCTTTCTATTACATTTCTGGTCTACTTCTGCATTAAAGATAGTATAGAAGGCGTCCCTCCGTTGCACCTTATAGATAAAATCCGTTAACCTTTTAGATAGTTCCCAGGTAAAAGCTGTTTCGTCTTATACTGCTCTAAGTACACAACTAAATAGTACTATAGATCTTACAACTCTCTAATACGTATATATTAGGAAGGCCGCTACAAGGTTAAAGTCCTTTAGTTATTATAGGGCTCCAAGTTCCAATTGCTCTTTAGCTTCACTATTAGTTTAAGGGGATAGCTTAGCAATTAGTAGTATATTACTAGGTTCCAAGAGTATATCAGGGACGTCCTGTTCAGGTATATTCAGACCCTTATTAGCAACAGACCAGGTACTAGCCAAAACGTCAGTAGAAACTAATGGGGCTTACACCACCTATGACTTAGTACGTGGAGCTATAGGTGCTCAAGCATCCTATACCTAGAGCTTATTCTACAATATAGGGAGTAAGATATCTATTATCTGTTTTCCTTCTCCCGTTTTAAAGCCTTTAGTATAGTCTGGCCGTTATAATAGTCTATTAACAGGGTTATTTTTCCCCAGCTTATATTCAATCTTAAAATTAAATCACGCAAGCTCCTCTGCCTATCTAGCCTATTAAGGTATAAGCTCCTTTATAGTTATAAAGTAGCGTAGATTGTGATAATCTAAGAGTATACAAGTGGTATAGCTTGCGTGCTTAAGGTAGTGCCGCCACTGTTTAAAGCAGTTAACTATAGCCAGCAGTTCCTTATTATAAGTATAATACCTAACTTTAGGTTCCTAGAATTTTCTATTATAGAATACTACCAGTCTCTAGTAGAGCTAGGTAGCGTCTAGATACCTATTAGGTTGCAGTAGGATGCTAGCAAGGGTAAAATTCAATATATTAATAACCATTATTAGTAGCTAATCTGGGTTAAAATGCCGCAATAGTAGAGCTTCTATAAACTTTACGCGTAGTTCCTAAAAGGCTTCCTATACCTTTCTAGGCCATATCTATAGTTTATACCATTTAGTTAGTCCCTTCTTAGTTTTCTTCCTTCCCACCTTTAAGCTTTTTACTCCTTAGGCTAGGTCTTAGAAAGCTTTAATAATATAGTTAGATAGGTGTTGGGCGACGTCTAAATAGTTATAGATAAAGCGTCTATAGAAATTAGCAAAGCCTAGGAACACTTAAATATCCCAATAGCTCTCTAACTCCAGCCACTCTTAAATCATCTACACCTATACTAGGTCTATAACTACACCTATAGGCGTTATAATATACCCTAGGAACTTAACCTGCTTAGTGTTAAAGATATACTTTAACACCTTAGCGTAGAGGCCCTAATTATTTAAACGTTCCAGCACTTCGCAGATATATTACTTGTGCTAATCCTTATCTTCTAAATAGATTAGAATATTATCTAAATAAACAACACATGTGCGGTTAACTAGTCCCCCTAAGGCTTTGTAAATGTACAATTAAAATATTATAGGCGTATTGGCTAGCCCAAAGGGCATTACTAGGTACTTAAAGTGGCTATATTAGGTTTTAAAAGCGGTCTTCTACTTATCCCCTTTTTTAATATAGAGCCTATAATAGGCGTCTTATAAATCCAGCTTTATAAAGATCTTGGCCCTAGATAGTTAATCTAGCATTTTACTAACTAATAGTAGTAGGTAACGGTTCTTAATTATAATCTTATTAAGACTGTAATAGTCTACGTATAGCCTTATAGTTCCATCTAGTTTCGGAATAAAGAGGATCGGCACACCTACCAGCAACTTACTAGGCCGTATCCATCCCTTTTCCAGTAAGCCATTAAAGTACTCCTATAGGATCTTAAGCTCTTTATAAGAGAGGTTATAGATAGGAAGGTTCGGCGGTTATTTACCTTCTTCTAGATTAATTATATAATTGTATTCCGAGTTCCACTAAAGGACTTTAACTCGCCTATCCAAAAATACCCTTAGTAAGTCCCTTAGGCCTACTAGGATATTCAACAAATTAGGGTCGCGTTTATCCTCTATATTATTATTAGGTAGGTCCCGGAGGTCCCTTAAAACACTCGCGGGCAGCGTTACGCGCTATAGTGGTTATTTATATATAGTTGCCACTGTACGTTAAATAGTTTTATATAGTAGCCAGTAGAGGGTAGGGAACTCTTTAATATAGCGTTCAAGGTATTATAGTATACTCTCTGCATATTACTTAAGCCAGAGTAACCTATGGCGGTAGAAATATCTTATAAGATCTTTAAGATCGCTGCCTCCCTATAGTGTCTCCGTAACCTATCCAGCAGTTCCCCATAGGGTATCCATTATAAAAAGGTTATCGCCTATTCTAGGCTCTATACTTATTTGCTATAAAACAGGGGTTAGATCTAATACTCCTTTAGGTATAAAGTGTATACTATTTCTCCTAAAGCTACATCTTCTAGGATGTCTTTTAAGCTTATTAGTAAAATACGCCCTTCCAATTCTTTATTGTTCCACTATTTAAAGGCTCCTATCTTAAAGCGTATCTTAAAATCTGCTTCTATAAGCTAAGGGTATCCAAGAATAAGGTTATAGCCTATAAAGTTAGCCGCCTAGAAGGGTTGCGGGCCAACCACCTTAGTGCGGTTATATATATCGGCCACTAACACTATAAGCTTATGGGCACTGTATAGTTTAATTTAATGCTTATCTAAGAACCCTACAGGTAGTTTCTGCTACCTTAATAATAGGATAAGCTTATACTCTTTTACCAAATCATATTATATAAGATTAATTTCGGCGCCGCTATTATATAGTGCTTAGAACTAACATACCTCACCTATAGGGAGTACCATTTCTAGCTTAATAGTAATATAGAGAGTCTCTCCTTCCGTATCTTGCCCTAGTTATAGCTAAAAGAGGTCCGCAACTAGGGCTTTTCTTTTTTTAGATTATTAATACAGCTATCGCCCTGCTTGTTTTTCCAATTTGGTTTTCCTCTAGAGAAGTTTTCTCTTAACTTTTTAAAGTGTTCCTATAAGGGTGGCAAACGGGTGTTAGGTTGGCCCTAGGAGTCTTTCCCATTACTTAAGGTCCCTAACTTTAACTATTCCAGATTTCTCTTTAAAAACGGCTTCTTTAGAGCTTAGGTCTGCCCTACGTTACTACTAGAGTGCCTATACTTCTAGTTACCCCCCAGCTTCTTGCTAGAAGAGGTCTAGTTCCTTACTATATCCTTAGCGTTTAGAACCGCTCGTTTAAAATCTGTATATATAGTAATCCGTAATAGGGCTCCCACGCGCTTTATTTTATCATAAATTGCTAGCTTAATTCTAGCCTAGATAAATCCAATCTTCTCCTTTTTATAGATGCTACTATTCTTATTTTTAAAGGGCTCTAGATCTATTAATTAAGCACAAGTTTCCATAAAGTTTATAAACTAGCGGAAATTATAGCGGTTAAGCTGTATCCTATTCCAGAATAGCTCTGCATTATTATATTATACGATATATAGATCTTAAGTCCATTTCTTTAGAAAGGTTTACAGCTGCGGCTATATAGTAATTTGCTCTTTATTAAGCTGATTAAGTATAATCTAGTTTAGGGATTAGTCTTTAATCTTACTAATAATCTATTATTATTCATTGCTTAACGTCCGATTCGGATCCCTGTTGGGCCCACGCGGACTACTCCTTATATACATGTGGGGAGAAAACTCTATTTGAGAAAACCCCATAATCTATCTCCCCGCCTTTTGGGGCTCGCTTGCGAGTCGCCTACGAGTCACCAGTGGTGCTCTACTACCTTACTTTTTGACCTCCTTGGGAACCACTGCTGCCATAACAAACCTACGGACGCGCTAGTATTACACACTGTACTCTACTCCTGTAGAGTTATTAGGGGGCGCCTGTTACTCACCCCTTTGCTTTCTATTACTATTTCCTTTGCAACCCAGAACTGGTCTAGCACATTTTGGCCAATAAGCCACCGGGTAGCCGCCTTAAGGCCTTTCTATGTTAAGAGCAGTGTATTATAGTTTTCTATACCAGCTGCTAAGAGCATTGCTTCTTAGCTAGTGCGTAAGGGGCATAACAGTATTATATGTTTTAGTGTCTATCTTAGCCAGCTATATTTACACCTTAGGCTACCTATTAGAACACCTACCTAGTGAAGCTAATCTTTTAGTCCTATTATTCCTGTCCTTAAGAGTGTTGCTATTGTATTTTCTGCCTTTATTAGGCCCTCTTGGAGCCCTTAGGTATTTACCCCCCATGGCATTACCTATACTATGGCTTAGGTTCCCCTTACCTAAGTCTGCCTCTGTACCTTTAACTCCTATTTATCTCTCCAGCGTCGGTCTAACCAGTATTATATTACGGTAGATGGTTTTCTAGTACTCTTTTATCCTCTACTTTGGCTCCTTTCTCTCCCTTGCTATTATCTTTACTGGCCTCTTACGCGTCTTCTTTCCTCCTCTATATAGACCTAGGCTTTAGTGCCGTACTATTCTTTTTCTGCTTTCTCTACCTGTTTTCCTAATATATCTTCCCTACTTTGGGGTTGTTGGTTCCTTCTCCTATAGGGCACCCTAGGGTCCCTCTATAGTTTATTTAGGCATGTCTTGATATACTTTATAATATTAGAGTTACGTTCCTTTTATACCCTTTGCATTGCATTGGCTTTAATATATAGTTATAAGGGGGGAATATTGGCTTCCTTCTTAAGTAGTGCTGTGGCCGTTCGCTTATACCTGCCTGTTATACTCCTAAGGCAGGCTGTTTAGACCTTTTAGAGTGGTTTAAGG
>Ga0307507_10002099_pt1 | contig 43059 bp, 12 predicted proteins | sample 7_EM_MG_FD_207223 | JGI IMG/M metagenome (GOLD analysis project Ga0307507, IMG submission 207223) | Populus trichocarpa ectomycorrhiza microbial communities from riparian zone in the Pacific Northwest, United States - 7_EM | ecosystem: Host-associated > Plants > Roots > Unclassified | place... | reverse complement strand
GAGATCCGACCCATACTGTCCTATGGGGGTTCCTTTCCGTCTTATCTTGTCCGTACGGTCAAGCTGAGAATGAGGATCTCGTCTGTTACTAATGCAGCGGCGTTACGTCGTGGCTAGAGGGCGCTTTCGAATGCGTCGTCCTTAACGCTATTAGAACAGCAGAGTTTTCGCGGGTCTTGGCGCTCGTCAACAATATAAGGCAACTCATCAAGAACAGAGGAATGGTCTTAAAAACTACCCGACGTCTCTCTACCTAGGCGCCGACCTAGGGCCACAAGCCAGCGCTTGCATTTGCTAGTAGAAGCAATAGGAATCTAAGAAGATAATAGGGCACCTCTGTACTTATTCCGCTCTGAGACTGTACCTATAGCGAGGGCACAGGAAGAATCTTAACACCGTTAACTATATTTAGCGACGTTAATCCTCACTTTTTACGCAGCGGCGTTAACCTTTCTCTAGGCGGCGACGTTAATCTAAAACGGACCAAGAAAGAGCTAGGGGCACCCTTCTCTAGGCGGCGATGTTCCGGAACGGACTAAGAAAGAGCTAGGACGAACCTGTATAGGCAGGCTAAAACGGACTTAGATGCAGGTGTTAGTTAAGATAGGAGGACAACAAGTTTGGTTAGTAGGCGGCTAAGGGACGGTAGCTGCGCGGCGTCGAGTTATCATAGGCCTACGCCTGCAAGACACGGTCGGCCTATCGTTATAAGAGCGTCACAGGTAACGCGAAGCAGCCAACGGCTGTAGGGCGTGGTATACAATAGCAGCGACGGACGACTCTAGGAACCTTACCCCTTTACTAGGCTCTAACTCCTAGTGGACCTATCTTAAAGGAAGGATCAATACCTTATTAATGACACTGTCTATATGGCCCGAAAGGACGGATGCGCATGTCGGTCTATTTAGGCAGGGGCAGGCTGTAAGGATAGGCTTATAAAGCAAATCAGGTGCACACGGGTAGGAGCTAGCTTTGTCCACCAGCTGCTGCGTTAACCGTGGCAAGGAACTGGGCAAGCAGTTCAGGCAAACTTGCTATATATAGTAGTTTTATAATACATATATATTCTGGAGTTGTCCGGCCAACCATGACGTATAGATCCAGTATTTGGGCCATAGGAGAATCTAAGAAAGGCCCCCCTAAATCACTCCTTAAACCACTCTAAAAGGTCCAAACAGCTTATCTCCAGAGCATAATAGGCGGGTATAAGCGAACGGCCACAGCACTGCTTAAGAAGGAAGCTAATATCCCCCCCCTACAATTATATATTAAAGCCGCTGTAATATAAAGGGTGCAAAGGGAGCGCAACTCTAATGTTATAAAGTATATTAAGACACGCCTAAATAAACTATAGAGTGACCCTAGGGTGCCCCGCAGAAGAATAAACCAACAACCCTAAAGTAGGGAAGATATATTAGAGAAACAGGTAAAGAAAGCAGAAGAAGAATAGTGCTGTATTAGGGCCTAGGCCCACATAGAGGAGGAAGGGAGACGCGTAAGAAATCAGTAAAGATAACAGCAAGAAAGAGAAAGAAGCTAAAGTAGAGCACAAAAGAGCACTAGAAAACTATCTACCGTAATATAATACTAGTTGGACTAATACTAGAGAGGTGTATAGGAGTTAAAGGTACAGAGGCTATCTTAGGCAAGAGGAACCTAAGCCGTAGCATAGTTAACGCTATGGGGGGTAAACACCTAAGGGCTCCAAGAAGGCCTAACAAAGGCGGAAAATATAATAGCAACACTCTTAAAAACAGGAATAATAGGACTAAAAGATTAGCTCTACTGGGTGGGTGTCCTAGTAAGTAGCCTAAGATGCGAATATAGCTAGCTAAGACAGACACTAAAACACGTAATACTGTTATGCCCCCTACGCACCAACCGAGAAGTAATGCTCTTAGTAGCTGGCACAGAGAACTATAATACACTACTCTTAATATAAAAAGGTCTCAAGGCGGTTACCCAGTGGCTTATTAGCCAAAATGTACTAGACTAGTTCTGGGTTATAAAGGAAATAGTAATAGAAGGCAAAGGGGCGAGTACTAGGCGCCCCTTAATGACTTTACAGTAGTAGAGTTAAGTTTGCGATACTAGCGCGTCCGTAGGCTTATTACGGCAGTAATAGTTCCCAAGGAGGTTATAAAGTAAGGTAGTAGAGCACTACAGGTAACTCGTAGGCGCCCTATATACGAGTCCTAAAAGGCGGGGAGATAGATCACGGGGTTTTCTTATTTTCTTAAATAGAGTTTTCTCCCCATATGTAAACAAGGAGTAGTCTATATGGGCCCAATAGGGATCCAAATCGGACGTTAAGCAATGAATAATAATAATAATAATATCCGACCAGTATAATAGTTCATTAGTTCCCTTAAACCCTAATAATTCTAGCTTTTATAGCTAATAGCTTCCGCCATACTTAGCGTTTTTATAAATTTAGCATGCGTTATTATAATAAAACGTAAAGAGCTTAATTAAACACTTCTTGGTCTTACGCAATATACTTATATCTATATTATTGTACTCTAATAACCTAGTGCCTTTTACCATATAGTTACTCTAACTACTATTATAGTCTTTGGCAAGATAACCTTATTTCCTATAATTTATATAAGCTCCTTCTTTAAACTATTTATCTTATTATAGAGTCTACCTAAACATCTTCTACTATTAAGATTCCTAGTTTAGCCTTTACTTCTTAGTCCTATAATTACTTAATCTTTAACCTCTAGGTTTCTATAGTTTCTTATTTTACTTCTTAAATTCTTTAATACCGCTTAGGTCCAGTCCGCCATACTATAGTTTCTGGGGTTGTCTTTATCGCTATATACTTTACGCCTTATATAACTATAGAACTCTATCCTAGCCTCTTATAGTCTATTCCCTTTAATAGATCCTATTATTAATCTTAATTTCTTAATTAATTAATTCTCTTAGGCTATCTATGTCTTCTATTAGGGCAATTATATCTTAGACTTTTACCTTAAGTCCCTATTTATACTATGTCATAAGCGCCCTATTATTCTATTTAACCTATATTATAAGCGTCTAAAACCATATTATATCCTTAATTGCTAAGGCTCGCTATATTAGGTCTTAAAACTTCTATTCTACTATACTTATTACCTCTAGATCTCCAAATATTGATATAAGGCGGTTTGTAAATCCTTCCTAGCTAGAGAATATATACTTAACCTCTTAATTAGTAGTTGTTTATCTATATTTCTATATCTCTATAAAGTAATATTTAAACCATTTAAGTGCCCTCGCTATTAGGAACAATCCTATATAGGCCACCTAATCTATTAATATAGCTAGCTTTATACCTTTCTGTATTACCTTAAACCGCATTTATATAAGGAATCCTTTAAGTTTTAATTTTTTTCCTAAGAATTATTTAATTAATAGTAGCTTAATATTTGCTACTCCAATTCCATTAATTCGTTCTTTAAGTATTTAATTATTATCTGTTAATTGGTCGACTATTTCCTATAACTGTCCTATTATAACTACTTAAGAGATAGTGTCCCTTATAATAGTGTTATTACCTCAACCTAAGGTAGTTACTGCCGTTAATGGTGTCGTAACTAGTACTATCTTAGGTGGTACATTGTTTAACTATATTAATACCGTAACTAGGTAATAAATATATAATAAAGCCTTATAGGAAATACTACAGTAGACTTGCTAATAGGCTAGGTGCATAGGTAAATAAGAAGTTAATAATATAAATATAATTAGTAGAGTGGTTGCCTAATAGATTAACTCTAATTATATTCTAAGATTTACTATAAAGAGAAGAACTATCTAGGTAGAGACTGTGGTCCTTTAAATACACAATACTAAACCTAGGAAATGTACGTTAATATATTAGTACGTTAGTATGTCCCTTACGTTCCCACGTTTCTACATTTCTACGTTCTAAACTAGTCTAGTAACTAGCTATATAACTTAGTTACCCCTTATCCTATGGCTTAATTGATTCCAGTGCCTCCCATACTATCTTAACCAACCCGTTTATATCTTCTCTTAGTAGTTGTACTACTGCTAATATAAGGTTCGTAACACTTCTAACCTATATATAGGTAGAGCTCTTTCGCTAAAACTTTATTAAATAGATAAAAACCACTAAGGGCCTCTTTACTAAGATCCGGTGTATAGAGTAACTACTTAACACTATAAAGCTTACAAAAGATCGCGTAGTTGGTAGCGGCAGATTCTCGCGCTTAAAGCGTGGTTATACTATAGGCTTTATAAGGTTAGATATAGGGGACAGAATTTAAAAAGGGTAATACTTTCTTAAATAAACTCCTAAAAAGGCTATTTAAAAGCCAAATGGCTTAAAGGACCCCTTAGACTCTGGTACTACGCACGCGAGTTAAAAGAGGCCCATAGGTAGCTACTATAAAAAATACTAAAAGTAAGCTAGTAAAGATAAGTTAGGCTAGCTTTTGGAAACCTAAAGCCCTAGTGGCATATCTCTTTTAACTGCAACTAGGGCCTAATATAGGGGGAGAGAATAAATGTATTATAGTATATATTGCGATAGATACGCCCTAGAGCAAAGTACGCCTATATTACTTATATAATAATAGGTGCTAAATTAATCTTATTAATTAAGACGCTGTCTATAGGTTTAACCCACTTATACGCTACGCGCTATATTTATATAAACCTAATATATATTTCCTTAATATTAACCAGATAATAATCTAGGTGTTACGGGACTCACCCGTTCTCACGTCCCTACGCGTTTTAACGTTCTTAATCCGTGCTTATGTTCGTCCCAAGACACCTACGCACATATCCCTACAACCCCTATTTATACCCGTACCTAGCATATAAAGACTCTTCTTCTTTATCTAGATGTCTTTATATTAACACGCATAGTTACGCGTACGTAGCCTTCTTCAATTACTACCCTATTTAGTATATTGCGTTCCAGCTCGTGCCTACTCCGTAACACTACATCTGGATCCCTTTTTACACCCAGCAGGCCTATAGGCTACTAATTACGGAGCATGCCTTTCTACGCCTATAGGGTAGGAACAGGAGCTGCTAGCTATAGGTAGACTAGGATGCTAGGGTTCTAAACTAGTTAACAAGATTCCGTGCCGATTTGCATACAGACCTTAAACCTGCGCTAGCACTATACTACCACCCAAACTAACAAGCCTCGCGCCAATATGCCTGCGAACCAACCCTATTATTAGTACTATACTGCTACCGTCCAAACCTATAGCCAAAGATTTTTGCATCTAATACTAAATAGTCCTAAACTGCCCGAACCTATCGCTGGCATCATACTACAGCTGCTAAAGCCATCCGCATCTAATACCTAGATTATCCTAAGCCGCACAACCCTGCGCTAGTACCGTACTGCCACCTAAATCTATTAACAAGACCTTGCGCTAATATATATGCAAACCAACCTCATTACTAGCACCGTACTGCCACCCAAACTAATAAGATCCTATGCCGATATGCCTATGGAACCTGCGCTAGCACCATACTACCACTAACAAAAAACCTGCCTATAATATAAATACTGCACCACACCAACAAAAACCTGCCAAAAAGACACTGCACTATACTACACTGCACTATACCATATAACTGAAATCTATTTACCCACTTACCTACCCCTATATATAATACACAACCTACCTACCCCTACACGACATACGACCGAACCCGCAACTGGGGGGGGGAGGGGGAAGAGGGGGGAGGAGGGCCTACTAGCCTTAGGGACGAGGCCTGGTGAGGAGGGACTATATATATATATAAGAGGGAAGCCGTAGAGCTGCTAGAAGTAAGAAGGAGACCGTACAAGCTTCAGCAAAGCATCTCTAAGCGGCGAGGACTGTAGCGTAGCTGGCGATAGAGGCTAGGCTATGCTTTGGGCCCAATAAGTTAGTGGCCTAACAATTAAGCAAGGAGGACTAAACTAGCGGAGCCTGCACAGCGGAGGACATAGAAGGGCGGAGAAGGCTAACAAATTTTTTTTCCCCTTGGGGGTTTTTTTTTCTATATATATAACACGCCTCGCAGGAGCTCAGAAGTAAGGAGGGGGGTACTGTCACAGGACTCACCCATTCTTACATCCCTATGCGTTTTAACGTTCTTAACCCATGCTTACATTCGTCCCAGGACACCTACGCACATACCCCTACAACCCCTATTTATACCCGTACCTAGCATATAAAGACTATTCTTCTTTATCCAGATGTCTTTGTATTAACACGCATAGTTACACATACGTAGCCTTCTTCAATTACTACCTCGTTTAGTACATTGCGTTCCAACTTATGCCTACTCCATAACACTAGGATACTTATAATCTAACGGTTACTACTAGTAACCCCTAGAGTACCCCTTATACTATTGGCCCCCAGATCTTTTAGGGTAGCTTATTTAATAATTATAATATAGTTCTTAAATGGGATTAGCTCGCGGAAGCAGATTTATTAATTAGCTTTTATTCTAGATAATTTATTTAGAATACTTTAGACCCTAGACGCTTCTAGCAGACATTAAGACTGGCGAAATAGTCTATTTACTATAGCTAGAAGACTCCTTTATGCCGGTTGTAAATATAATAGAGAACCTATTATTACTAGTAGCGAGTACCTATATAGACCCTCTAGGCATAAAGATACTAGTTATAAACATAATAGAAAACCTGTTATTACTGGCAGCGAGTACCTATAGAGACCCTCCGGTGTAAGTATAGATTACCTATACTTAAAGGGGAGGTAATTAAAACCCTAAAACTATTAAGTATATAGTAATAAAGCTATATATACTTTTAGGACAAGTATATCTATAAAATATATATTAGGTATACCTATCTCTTTACTAGCTCCTAAAAGCATATTACTATATAATAGTTGCCTTAACCTCTATAAACCCTAGCTTACTATATATATATAAAGAAGAGATTAATATCTTTTTTAATAAGCTAGTGAGTATACTACCGCAGAACTCTAAGTATAACTATGCGATTAACTTAAAAGAAGGCAAAACGCTACCGTAGATGCCTATCTATAACCTTTTATAGAAAGAGTTGTAGATTTTACAAGAGTACCTAGATGTAACGGGACTAGCCTAGTTACAGTAGGAATGTCTCGGTAAAACACTTGACAGATAAACTTGACGCTTTGACCGAATTCTGCCGAATTCTGCCAGCTTGATCGACTTCTGCCAAGTTCTGCCAGATCAATCGAATTCTACCGAAGTCCGTCTGCGTGCGCACGTGCGCACGCATCGACCAAGACCCCTGACTATTTAATTACAAGATTCTCTAGTTATTCCTTTCTCTTCTTTACGCAACGTCTTATTCTCTACAAGAGCTATACCCTTAGATTTAGATAGAATTTATATTATTCCTTCAAATCTACCCTAAAGGCTCTTCGTGCCCTTATATTACGTTGCGTTAATACCACTACCCTTAAAATGGCAAACGAACTCAAATCCGCCACGTTAACTATTATAACCCTAGTTAGGGAACAAATAACTATAATGCAACAGTCCTTTACAGATGCCTTAGCCTAGCAACGAGCTATACTAGAAGCCCAGCATCAGCAATTAATTAAAGCAATACGCAAAGAACTCTATAACGCCAAAGTACTCGCGTTAGAGACCCCGACAGTAACACCTGCAAATAAGATTAAAATAACTATATCCGAACCTGGCCCATTAAACACAAACCTTAAACCAGTAACGGTAACTTAACCCACATCTATAACGAATCTGATACCTATTATAAAATCTAAAAAGCTTCCTAACCCTCCAATATTTAATAGAAATTAAAATAACCTATATCCCTTTATAACTAAGCTCCGTCTTAAACTTTTAACAAACTATAACTAATACCCTACCAAAGCTAGCAAAGTTAGCTATGGAATATCTTATTTAAGTAAAGATGCTGTATAAACCATAGACCCATTCTTCTATAACAGCACCTTCGTTAATTTTAAAACCTTTATCTCTCTACTAGAATAAACGTATAATAACGCCAGCCGTGAACACACCACTGTTACCAAACTTAAAAACCTATAATAATGGAACCGAGACTTTACAAGCTTCTTTTCGGAATTTTTAGGCCTTATTAGTAAACTAGATTGGAATAAAGCCGCTAGAGTTGCTGCTCTTTAATAAGCTATTTCAGATAAAATTAGAGCATAGTTAGTAGGTAGGGAACTGCCAAAGGACCTACCCAAATTTGCTATAATATGTTAACAAATTAATAAGGACCTTTAATATAACAAATAGACTCGTTCTCTAAAGCCAACTACACCTTATATTTAAAGCTCTACGAAACCGATATATACCCTAAAGCGCGACCCTTCTCTAAAACCTACGCACGACCCTATGGACCTTAACGCCACTTAATCCTACGTACCCTTAGAAACCAACGAACAAAGAACTCAAGCCGCAAATAGAGAATGCTTCGGATGTAGTAGAAAAGGATATATCTAAAGGAATTACCAAACTTACCCTTTTAAAAAAGTCCGCTGTAGTTCCTCCTGGTCTTTAAATCACACCCGCTCCTCGAATTACACTCATTCTTTAAGCCATACTCGCTCCTTAACTTATACTCATTCTATAAATTATACCCAGTTGTTACAAAGCATCTTACCCTTAGCTAACTCGGAAAACGAATTATCCTAGGGCTAAGTCGTGCCTTAGGATAAGAAGTAGAAGAGTATAAGTGTCTAGGCTCTTCCAGCGCTAATATACAACACAACTCCCTTAATATACTTGGCAAAATTTAAATACTTAGAAAATAGAAGGAGGTACAAATCCTTATAGATAGCGGAGCTACCAGTATAGGCTTTATTAATACAAACTACGCGAAAACCCAACACCTAAAATTAAAGAAACTCGATAAGCCCCAAGGCCTATAAGGCTTTGACGGCAAACCCTTAATATATAGCGAATTAACACACTACGCTCTTGTGAAAATGCGGATAGGTAAACACCTTAAATATATTTCCCTATTTGTAACACCCCTAAAGCAATATAAGATAATACTTGGACATAGATAGCTAAAACGACACAACCCTTTAATTAGCTGGGTTAAAGAAATACTAAAGTTCCGTATAACCTACTGCTGAAGTCATTACTTAAAACACCACTCGCCCTATAAACATGCATATAACTATTCAAATTCAACACGATATAAATTGCCCTTACTATAAACTTTAAACCAATACAATAAAGCCACAACTACCAATTATAGTAAAGAATGCGAAGATGTTTTGTCAAAACCTTTTAAAATTCATATAATATAAGCCGCGCCCTTTATTTTATTAGCAAGAAAACAAGACCACGAAATCTTTACTATAACAATAGAAGACATTAAGAAAGCGCTAGAACCAAAGCAATATATTAACCCTCAACCTCTTATACCTAAAGAGTACCATAATCTAATTAACGAATTTAAAAAACAATTTATAGACTAACTAGCCCCGCACTAAGATAAGCACGATTTTAAGATAGAACTTAAGCCTAGCATAACATCAAAGTTTGGTCTGCTATACGGTATATTACAAGAAGAACTGCTTATAATATAATAATACCTTAACAAACATCTAGAAAAAGGATTTATTCGCCCTAGTTAATCTCCATTCGCCTTACCTATACTATTTGTTAAAAAGCTAGGAGGAGGCTTAAGATTCTATATTAATTATCAAGCTTTAAATGCAATTACGATTTAAAACCGATATCCAATTCCCCTAATTTAAGAGACGCTTAACTGTTTGGCGAAGGCACGGTACTTTATAAAGCTTAATATAGTTGCTGCCTTTAATAAAATCCGTATACGTGAAGGAGATAAGAAGTATATAGCTTTTTATACACAATAGGGACTCTTTAAATACCTAGTAATACCGTTCAGCGTAAAAAATAGTCCCAGTACATTTCAGCAATACATTAACGACACGCTTCGTGAATTCCTTAATATATTTATTACCGCATATATTAATAATATCTTAATCTACTCGTCCTCGCTTTCTGAACATTAAAAACACGTTAAAATGGTCCTTAAACGCCTGCGAGATGCGGGCTTATAATACAATATTAAGAAATACAAGTTCCACGCGTCCGAAGTTACGTACTTAGGCTTAATTATATCCCGCAACAGAATTAAAATGGACCCTAAGAAAGTCGCCGCAATTATAAACTAAGAAAGTCCTAGTAGCGTACAAAATATTTAAGGATTTCTAGGATTTGCAAATTTCTATTATCAATTTATTAATCACTTCTTAAAAATTGTTTAGCTATTAGTAAACTTAACAAGAAAGAATATAAGATTTAAATAGACTACTAAATACAAATAAGCTTTTAACGAACTAAAACATTATTTTATAACTGCTCCAATTCTCGCCTACTTTAACCCTAACCTTAAATATATCGTTAAAACGGACTCGTCTAATCATGCCCTAGGAGGAATATTATCGCAATACAATAAGAACGGTAAGCTATATCTAGTAGCCTTTCTTTCCTAAAAGCTCGCCCCTGCCGAATTAAACTATAAGATATACAATAAGGAACTACTTGCAATTATCAAATACTTTAAACAATAGCGTCCAGAACTTAAAGGATCGCTATTCCTAATACGCGTATTAACAGACTATAAAAACCTGCAGTACTTTATAACTACAAAACAGTTAACACAGCGCTAAATTCGTTGGGCCGAATACCTCTTATAATTCAACTTTAAGATTATATACCAACCGGGCAAACTTAATTAGAAGCCTAACGCATTAATATAACAGTTATAAGACTTACCTATAAACGCCTTAAACAAATAAATTACAAATCAATTACGGATCTTATTGCCCCCTAAACATTTTAAGAAACTACATCCTATATTCCTAGACACGGAACTTGACAGAAACGAATTAGAAATTAATAAATAGGAAATAGAAATTGATAAGCTAATAGAATACAAATATAAAAACGACGCATGGATAACAGATATAATGGGAGCAATTCAAACAGGAAAACGACAGCATAAAGATATTACACTCGCCGAATACAAAATTCGTAATAATTAACTATACTATTAACAGAAAATGGTAGTCCCGAATTCCAAACCTTTACAATTCAAGATACTCAAATTTGTATACGACTCTCCTATAGTAGAACATCCTGGCCGTGCGAAGATGTATAAGATAGTTTAACGAGCGTATTACTGGCCTATAATGCACAACTATATACGAAAATACGTCCGAGCATACAGAACGTGTGTTTATAGAAAAACTTCTTATATAAAGAAATAAGGAGTACTCCAACCATTGTTAATTCCAATGCAAAGATAGCATAATATCTTAATTAACTTTATAGTAGATTTACCTAGCAGTAACGGATTTATGAATATTATGGTAGTAGTTAACTACCTTATAAAAATATAATATATAATTCCTATGGACTTAATTAATGTTATCTTAGTAGCTAAATGTTTTGTTAAATACGTCTTTAAGCTACATAGACTCCCTAACTTAATAATATCCAACTATAGAAGCCAGTTCGTTTCAGACTTCTAGCAAGCTCTATATAAACAATTAAGTATACGAATACAACTCTTAACTATATTTCATCTAGAGATAGACGGTTAAACCAAAATTGCGAATGTGATTATAGAACAATACCTATAAATATACTGCTCCTACCTACAAGACAACTGGGAAAAGTGGCTGCCTTTAACTAAGTTTACTGCGAATAATACAATAAATAAATTAATAGGCATAACGCCATTCTACACAACCTACGGACAAGACCCTTAACTTAGATTTAAACCATAACCTGAAATTAATACAATAGGACCCACAATTAAACAGATTCAGTTAATTAATGCATATAACTTTACTAATTAAATAAAGCAGTTAACGGAACTACTACAAAATAAATTAACGTACGCTTAAACGGTATAGGAATGGTATATAAACAAAGAACAAGCTCCCGCGTGGGACTTTAAAGAAGGTGATATGGTTTACCTAAATATACAAAACATAAAGACTCAACGGCCCTTAAAGAAACTTAATTAGAAGTTCACAGGCCCATACTAAATTAAAAAGAAACTAAGCCCATACGCCTATAAGCTTAAACTGCAAACTAAGATAAAAATACACCCAACGTTTTATATAAGCTTGCTGCAACCCTTAAAGGGTAAACCTTTAACTCGCGAAGTGCCACCGCTACCTCCCATAATTGTTGACAACGGTAACGGTTCTTACTTTATTAACTTAATTGACGATATATAATGGAAAATATAATCTAAATAATTCAAACTTCTTGTTAAGTAGGAAGGATATAAAATATAAACCTAGGAAACCTATAACCAGATTAAGGCCAACGCGCCTTCCTTAGTAAAAGAATTCCATAAGGACCATCCTTTACGGCCTACTCTAGCTAGATAGACACAACATAAAGGCAAACAACTGCCACCCAACACGAATACACAAAACTTAAATTTAAAAAGAACTTAAAATAAGTTACAACGTTTATAACACAATTACGTAACACGTAAGATGTTAAGGAACTTTAACCAGCGGTTAAAGTTGTCTAATTGGTCAGATCTGCCTTGCCAAGACTACCACTTAACACAAAAATATAACACGTGATAAAATTATAAATTCTTAACCAAATTAAATTATTTTAAACCTTCAGCTAAAGGGGGGGGTACTGTAACAGGACTAGCCTAGTTACAGTAGGAATGTCTTAGTAAAACACTCAATAGATAAACTTGACGCTTTAACCAAATTCTGCCGAATTTTGCCAGCTTAATCAACTTCTGCCAAGTTCTACCAGATTAATTGAATTCTACCAAAGTCCGTCCGCGTGTGTATGTGCGCACGCATCGACCAAGACCCCTAACTATTTAATTATAAGATTCTCTGGTTATTTCTTTCTCTTCTTTACGCAACGTCTTATTCTCTATAAGAGCTATACCCTTAAATTTAGATAGAATTTATATTATTCCTTCAAATCTACCCTAAAGGCTCTTTGTGCCCTTACAGAAGGCCTATACTAAAGACTCAAAAGGTGCAACCCTAAAGAAGAATAGGCACTTACCCTAGACCATATCCCTATCTAGATACAGCTAGATCTGGATATTAAGGCGTAACCAAATAGTAAAAGATACGCAATAAGGAAGCTTAAGATAGACAGTTTCCTTAATATAGTTAAATAACAACTTTAAGACCTAGAAGAAATCCACCTAGTACCAAATAAGCGAGGCTTATTAGCCACCCCTAAGGAAATTAACCAAAGACTAGAAAGGATCCAGGCAGCAATTAAAAATAGGCTGGAAGAGCACTACCCAGTCTTAAAACCGGGCCCCTACGCGCGATATGTATGGTCCGTATAATACGCGGTTCTTATTACTAGCCAACAACAAGTAAGAAGGAAATATATAAGTAGCTATAACCCTAAAGACGAGAGATAATATAAAGATATAAGAAACTAGTTAAAGAATACCCTAAAAAAAAAAGCAAGGAATAACTAGAGATAGTTTATAAATAAGTATACTTCTAACCTAAGCCTCCCCTATAACAAGGGCCTTTGGACTATAGTAAAATAGGTAAAGAAAAAGGTAGGACGCCTAGTAGAAGACCTATATCTACTACCCCTATAAAGAGTAGGGGAAGCATAGGCCACTAATAACAATAATAAAAAGGCAAAGATCTTTATAAAAAGGTTCTTCCCCTAACTGGCTCCAGCAGACCTTAGTAACATTATAGGTAAAACACCGGTAACTCGCCTATGGGTTAACAGCGATATAACAATAGAGGAAATAGCTAGAACTATTAGCTGCCTTTTAAATAATATAGTACTAGGACTAGATAGAATTCTAAATAAGGCCTTAAAGACCTATAGACTACTTATAGCACCTTAGCTTGTAGATATAGCTAAAGTATACTTTGCTATAGGCTACTACCCGCGACTTAGAAGATCTATAACAACAGTTATCCTATAAAAAGAAGGTAAAGTAGATTACTTAACCCTAGGAAGCTACCGCCCTATTGCCTTAGAAAACACCCTTAGTAAGATCTTAGAAAGGGTAATAGCGGAGCGCATAGCAGATATAGCTAAGGAACACGCCCTACTACTATAAAGTTAAATAGGGGCAAGAAAGAACCGCTTAACACTATTAGCACTTATGCTACTCGCTACCACCATTAAATCTGCATAGGCAATGCGAAGGGACTTTATAGTATTAATGCTTAGCTTAGATATTAGTGGTGCCTATAATAACATACCTTATAAGCGTCTCCTATATATCCTTAGGGCAAAGGGCTTCCCAAAATAGATTATATAATTTATTTAAGGGTTTACAGGCTAGAAAGAAATATTACTAGTCTTTAGCGGATACCAGAGCCCCCCATTATAGTTATAATAGGAATACTATAAGGATCACCTCTCTCGCCTATACTTTTCCTTTTCTTTATAAGTAACCTGCTTGACTTCTTTAAAAAAGGGGCGACTTAGGGGATAGGCTTTGTTAATAATATAAACCTAATTACATATAGGCCAACAGCCGCAGAGAATTGCAGAATACTAAAGAAAGCCTATAATACCTATATAGAATGGGCAAGATGATATAGAGTCCAATTCTTACCAGAGAAATACCAGCTAATCTATTTTATAAGAAAACGCAACCAATCTGCAGATCTCTAGCATTTAATTTATATCTAAAGCTTTAGGGGTTAACCAGTTCAGGGCCTAAGGGTATTAGGAGTATAGGTAGATAGCAAGCTCTAGTAAAGCATACATGCGGCGTAAGTGGCCTATAAGGACCAAGTATAGTATATCGCATTATTCAGGATCGTTAATTCCACATAGGGACCATGCTTCTAGAGGTTACGCCTACTATATATAGCAGTTGTCCGGCCAACCATGACGTATAGGTCCAGTATTTGGGCCATTAGAGAAACTAAGAAAGGCCCCCCTAAATCACTCCTTAAACAACTCTAAAAGGTCCAAATAGCCTACCTCTAGAGTATAACAGGTAGGTATAAGCGAACGGCTATAGTACTGCTTAAAAAGGAAGCTAATATTCCCCCTCTACAGCTATATATTAAAGCCGCTATAATACAAAGGGCGCAAAATAAACGCAACTCTAATGTTATAAAGTATATTAAGACATACCTAAATAAACTATAGAGGGACCCTAGGGCGCCCTATAGAAGAACAAACTAACAACCCCAAAGTAGGGAAGATATATTAGAGAAATAGGTAAAGAAAGTAGAAGAAAAATAGTGCTGCTTTAGGGCCTAGGCCTATATAGAGGAGGAAGGGAGACGTGCAAGAGGTTAGTAAAGATAATAGTAAGAGAGAAAAAGGAGCTAAAGTAGAGCATAAAAGAACGCCAGGAAACTATCTACCGCAATATAATACTGGTTGGACCAACGCTAGAGAGGCGTATAGGAGTTAAAGGTACAAAGGCTGTCTTAGGCAAGAGGAACCTAAGCTATAGCATAGTTAACGCTATAGGGGGTAAACACTTAAGGGCTCCAAGAAGGCCTAATAAAGGCAGAAAATATAATAGCAACACTCTTAAGAATAGGAATAATAGGACTAAAAGACTGGCTCTACTAGGTGGATGTCCTAGTAGGTAGCCTAAGATGCGAATATAGTTGGCTAAAACAGATACCAAAACACGTAATACTGTTATGCCCCTTACGCACCAACTAAGAAGCAATGCTCTTAGTAGCTGGCATAGAGAACTATAATACACTACTCTTAATATAAAAAGGTCTTAAGGCGGTTACCTAGTGGCTTATTAACTAAAATGTACTAGACTAGTTCCGGGTTGTAAAGGAAATAGTAATAAAAGATAAAGGGGCGAGTATTAGGCGCCCCCTAATAACTCTATAGTAGTAAAGTTAAGTTTGCAATACTAGCGCGTCCGTAGGCTTGTTACGGCAGCAGTGGTTCCCAAGGAGGTCAAAAAGTAAGGTAGTAGAGCACTATAGGTAACTCGCAGGCGCCTTATAGGCGAGTCCTAAAAGGCGGGGAGATGGATTATAGGGTTTTCTCATTTTCTTAAATAGAGTTTTCTCCCTATATGTAAATAAGGAGTAGTCCGCGTGGGCCCAATAGGGATCTGAATCGGACGTTAAGCAATGAATTATTATTATTATTAATATAATTATAGGACCTACCTGCGAACGCTTTAGATAAATAGATTATAAATAAATTATAAATCTTATTGCCCCCTAAACGCTTTAAAAAACTATATCCTATATTCTTAAATATGGAACTTAGCAGATATAAATTAGAAGTTAATAAATAGAAATTAGAAATTAATAAGTTAATAGAATATAAATATGGGAATAATATCCCTTGCATGGATGGAGTGCTATAAAATGTGGCCCGTGCCCGCGATTAAGAACATCAATTTTCTCGCGTTAAGATGTAAATAGACAACTTTATTAATTAAATACGCCACCAAGATAGTGCGTAACTATACATCCAATGATATAGACCTTGTGCAGCCTACTTAATATCCTAATTCCAAAAATTGGATTATAAAAAAGCCTCCGCCAGAGCCCGAATCACTACCTCCTTTTAATTCTCTCCCAATATTTAACGAAAACGAATATGGCCAGCCAAAGCTTCTAGAAAATATTGATAGTAAGGATCCTGCGCAGCTTTTTAGGCTATTTTAGATGGACGCATTGCTTAATTAGCTTGTGGAGTATATAAACAAAAATGCAGAACTATACCTAGCTTTAGAGGATAAAGAATTTTTACGTAGGTGGAGGCCTATATTAAGGCAGGAGCTGTATATATATTTGGCGGTGCTAATTTATATAGGCTTACATATAGAAAGTAGTATTAAGGATTACTAGCGCCTAAACTTTAATTATAGCACTATATATATTATTTAAAACTTTATAAGCACCAATTGTTGGCAGCAGATTAATTGGTATTTCTACTATACTAAGCCTAGATTTAAAGACGATAAAGCCTTCCAGAATATATTTAAGAGGATTAATAAGTTTAGTAAGGTACTCCGCCTTACCTTAATAAGATACTACAAGCCTAGAATACACCTTACCATTAACAAGACAATTAAACGCTTTACCGGCCGCTCTCCTAAGATTGTTAATATACCAACTAAGCCAACACCTAAAGGCTTTAAGATCTAAATATTGGGCAACTAGGGCTATATTCTTAATTGGATATTTTATATAAAAGGTAATAATAAAGGCCTAGTGGATTTGGATAAGTACTAGGTAAAGGAGGAAGGGTTTTTAAAGACGCAGGCAGTAGTAATGGATTTTTTGACTTAGGAAGATCCTAAGACGGGCCAACGCCTCTATTAGCTAAATATGCATACCGTTTGGCTAGATAACCTCTTTACCTCTATTAAATTACTTTGTTAACTTTAGAAGCCTAGAATTAGAGGCGCAGGAACTATATAAATAACTAAAATAAAGCATAAGGAGCTAGATAAGAAAAAGGGCTAAAGAAAGGGCTAAAATATATTACTAATTAAGCAAATTGACTAACGGCTTACCGACCTTAAACTCCTATACTAAAGCTGGATTAAATTGGAGATACTGTATAAAAGGCTTTTAGAAGACGGAATAGTTATAGAGTTTGCCTAGAAGGATGCCAATATGGTTTTATTTATAAGTACTGTTAGCAACGGTTTGTTATTTAATTTAACTCTAAGGCTCTGCGGCTAATAACGTCATATATTACAGGTTTAAGCTTTGTTAAATAAGAGTAATAATAACTTGCTGCTACCTCTAGCGGTGCCTAATAGACTTATAGGGTATTTGGCAATACAGCTAGGAAGTGGCTACCTATACTAGAGTTTATTAGTATATACAATTACTTTATAAAAGGTGTTAATACTGCCGACCAAATAAGATCCTATTATACCTTGTTTAAGATCCACTACTCTACCTAGAAGCCTTTCTTCCACTTCCTTCTTAATATAACTATTACCAATTTCTATAAGTTATCTTCCTACTCTACTAATGGCTGGCCAAAACACGGTGGCTATAAGAAGTTCCTTAATCAGCTTATAAACTCTCTATTTAAAATCTCTGCCCCTAAACCTTAAAGCAATTATGCTTAAGTCTCTATAGATAAGATATAGTGGCACCTAATAGTATATTACAGATATAAGGCAGTTAAAATTAATAAAAGGCAGAAGACTTGCTCTATATACTTAAAAGTAGAAAGGAAGAGCCGTATTAAGAAGCTTTTAAACAGGAAGCCTCTATGCGAACTTTCAGTAAATATAACAAAGAGATCGCGCGATAGTAAGGAATTTAAGAGACCTTAAAAGTCGCCAAGAACGACGTATAGGTATAGACTCTATCAAATACTACTATGTAAAGACTGCCCGTATTAGCAGGAGTATATAGATTGCCTTAACTCCAAAGAATAAAGGTCTATATACAATATACACCAATATTTTAATATATTTATGGCTTTATTTAAGAACTCTAGTAATGCGGCAGAATGACTTACCGCCCATATATGCACCTTATTAATTAGTGCGCATAGGCCACATTTTATAGAGCATATCTATCCATATATAAGAGGCCAGTCTAACCGGAACGTATAATTATCTAATTAACAGTGTAGAATAAGAGTTATAGATAAGTAGAAGGTAAGTCAAAGGTAAGTTAAAGGTAGAATAAGTTTTACGTATTAAAGGACAAATGCTTCTAACCACTTCCATCTAGAGACTAATTACTAGTTCTTCTCTAGAGGAGAACTAGTTCCCTATATAATCCTTCTAAGACACTAGTAAAACTCTTTACCCCTTATCTATCTAACTATATCTCCTCTAGGACATTAGTAGGATATTAGTAAAACCTTTATCTGTCTTATCTAATATATACCCTTTAGGAGCGCCCGTTACAATTACCTCCCCTTTAAGGGTCTTAGTCCTCCAAAACTTCACCTCTTAATAAACTCCTATGGAGTTCTAACTAAAACCACTAGGGAAGTTCTTTAGTAGAAAGGTACTCTATAATACGGCTTATTGCTAGTTCTTTACTAGTGTGAAACCTTACTTTATCTTCCATTCCTCTACTCTTCTTCCACTATAGCTCTTTATAGTGTCTTTATAATAGAACTTTAATAATAATAATAAAAATTAGATGGGGTTTACCTTCCTTATTATAAGAATTTATTATAAGCTAATCTGGAGGTTGTCCTATACAATATATTAACTAGCCACTATCCCTATTTACCTAAAATAGGTCCTAATAATAACGTCTTAATATTAATTTCTTCTAGTTTATAAGCTGTTATCTCTTATACGTCTTTCTATTAACAATACTATTTGTCTTACCTTTTAGCAGACTGTTTTTTATTATATCTTAGCTTTCAGCTTCCGCATCTCTAGCTGTTCTTTCTACTACTACTCTGTTCTCTTCTTATAACACATCTATAGGTAACAGGATCCCCATTTTATCTCTTTAATAACACTAACTTCCTATAGTATTCTCTTGCAATGGCTTGTAATTATACTACGTATCCCTAGACTAGCGGCGGCGTTATCCCTACTCTATTAGCACTATAGACCACTTCTATTGCTTCTACAGGGGTTTCTCTAAAGTGCTGCCATTATTGCGTTTACACGCTTATATTAGACCCTTCCTATACCTATAAGATGCCGCGCTCTAGTAAGAACAGATCTAAGTGTTCCTATTATTACAGCTAGAAAAAGACCTGTATTGTGGTATTTCTTATTCCATCCTATTCTAGATTTTACTAACTATATTAGATCCCTACTGTTTATACACATAAGGCTCGCCAGCTCTAACGCGCCATTAGGGATTTCTATCTGCATTAGAATAGTAAATGTCTGAACAAGGTTTCGCAATGCAGTTGTACGCGATTACATAAGCTAAGCAAGCTCAGGAAATCCACCAAATTCCACCTATAGAATAGGAGAATCAATAAGCATCAATCAAAATCAGTTACCACCCCATACTATTGCAATAGCATTACGTATTACCGGAAGTGATACTAACACTAATCAGTGATTACAGATCAGGAGACGTACCACCTATAAAGAGAGATGAGCTTGATAAGTCCCTGCTAAAGGCCTTTACTGATCTCGTTTGCTAAGGAGCATTAGTTGACGTATATTTAAAAAGTTAACCCCTATCTAATAGGCCCTTGATTTTTTATATACGGCCCTTAGGTGTTTAAGGAACCAACCCCTTTCAATAGGCCCTCGGTTCGCGTCTATTACGCATTTTATACTACCCAGATCACGTTAAGGAGCATTAGTTAACATGTACTTAAAAAGTCAACCCCTATCTAATAGGCCCTTAATTCTTTATATATAGCCTTTAGGTACTTAAAGAACTAACCCCTATCTAATAGGCCCTTGGTTCGCGTCCATTACGCATTTTAATTAGCTTGCGTCTATTACGCGTTTAGAACCCAAAATTGAACTTAACAAGAGTCATAAGACAAGAATTGACATGTTAGATATTAGGGTATAAGTTAATGCAGGACAGAAGAAATGGCCTAAAGGCATTAACCTATAGTCCGATAAAACCACCACAGAGGATATTAACAAATTTGTGAAGTTTAAGATCCTTAAATACGAAGCCTATAATTTTAAGGACAATAAACTATAGGAGGTCTATAAGGAAGATTTTAATAACTTTACACTATAAACCTTTAAGGATTGTAACTAATATGCTATCTAAAAGCTTTAAACGTTCCTATAAACTAATGGCGTATAGGTAAGGAAGCATAGGAATGCTATAGTCCCTAAATCGCTATTTAATACCTTATAAGAAGAAGACCCTATAGAATAGACTAAGCTTAAGATAAGGGAATATATGGCAACCAGAGGAGAGTTTAATTTAGGATGAACTAAATACCTCCTTAAGAATAACTTTACTAGCACTAATACTATTAAAACCCCAATCTTAACCTCACCAACTATAAATCCTACTCTACTTATAATATCACCTATAAACCCTATCCTACCTATAATACTACCTATACCTTAACCTACCCCCACACCGCCCCTATAATGGGAGTCTGATTATATTAACTTAACCCTACTACTAGAACTACCTAGGGGATAGAGTCAAACCTAGGGTTTTGGCAAGGAGTTAACAAACCTTGTGAAGATATATATAGAAGACAATAAGTATAGCAGAGAAGATGATAATTTTAACTTTAAACTTACCATCTTCTATAACTTCTGCAGTAGAGCTAATATACCCTAAGAAGCTAAAGTTAAAGCCTACCCCATAATATTACGCGGCTTAGTACTTAACTACTACTACACTAACCTTAAGAACGTCACACTAACCCTTTTATTTAACCAAATCTGCAATACTATATGTAATTACTTTAAGGGACCTAAGTATAGGCGTGGTATACTAGGGTAATGGAACTTAATAACCTTAAGGTCTATAATAAGCAAAGGCAAGAATACTAGAAAATTAGCCCTAGACTGCCTATAGTTGCTTATTAAAGAACTAAGACACCTCCAGTATGGTTTTAACCTAGATTTACGCATAGACAAGTTCCTCTATAATAAGCTTATTAATACCTGCTAGGAGTTACTAGTGTGTTAATATGCCTGCTTTAAACCTTCTAACAGCTTAACTGGTCTAATTAATAACTGATAATCCTCCATTATAATATTCAAAAAGTTAAATAGTAAGAACCCCTAAGCCTTCTTTACTAACTACTGCTACTACAGACAACACCCCTAATTACCTTATAGAATATAATTATCCTTATCTGGCCGATATGCATTATTAAAGAAGCGCTGCTTTGTTTATTATAAGGAAGGTTGTTGATTATCTAAATACTTAAGAGAAGAATATAATGAATTAAAGAAGAAGTTCAAGGATAGATTTAACCGCCGCTTTAACAGATATGCCTAATAATATATTACTAAGTATAAGGGAACAGATTATAATAATAAACCTAATTTGGAATCTATTAATGACGCAATAGAAGCTCTTATAATTGATATTAAGTTACTACTACTATCTCCAACTTAGGAATAGACTAAATTATTTTTTACCTCTTTTGGAATGATATAGCATAAAGGAGCTATTAATACTATAACTGACTTAGCGGACCGATCCTTTACCTATGTAATTACCGGCACCAACCTAGCTGCTTGCTATAATAACTTAGACCTATTTGCCTACGTTGCTACTAGCTAATATACCTCTAACAAGTTCTATAGAGTAATGATTAACACTAGAGCTTTAAAGAGATTAATAGTAGGTTATAGACAATACCTTGTATATAGGAAGACCTATAATACTATTATTGATATCTTAAAGGCCGGCGCTATTAACGTCTAGTTTAGTATTGGCTTTACCCCTTCTATTGGCTCCGTTATAGTTAATATACTAGTTAGTAATGTTAAATTCTATATTATAAAGGCTAATATACCCTTCCTACTATGCCTCGCAGATATGTATATACTAAAGGTCTATTATAATAACCTTAAGAACGTCCTAGTCACCCCAATAAAATTAGTACTAGTGGTTTGCCAATTCGGCTACCCCTTCTTATTATAGGAAGAGTTACTGTAGTTATTTATAACCTACTTATTTAATTAAAACCCTTGCTACCTAACCACCACTAAACTCTGCTAACTCTACTGCCGCTTTAGACACCTATTAGTAGACAAGCTATATAAGGTATTAAAACGCTCTAGCCACAATAATATTGATAAGTAGGTCATTAACTACCTTACTAAGTACTGTTTCTACTGCTAGAAATATAGGCAAATCCCCTAAATAGTTTAAGTTCATATTACAAGAAGACTAAGATTCCAACTTTAACTATTCTATTTTTATTAACATTATATATATTAATGGAAACCCTATCCTCTATATTATTAACAAAGCTACTAGATTTTAAGCCGTAAGATAGCTATGTAATATCTCTGTAAAGTATACCTAGGATACCCTATAATTATACTAGATTAACACCTATATTGGACTACCTAACTACATTACCCATAATGCCGGGAAGAACTTTGTAAGTAAGGAGTTTTAATAATATGTTATAGCAATGGCTATATTAACCAAGAGCGTCCTAGTAGAAGCTTACTGGTCTATTAGAATGGTAGAAAGAGCTTATCTAACCCTATACCAAGTATACCAGATAATTATAAAAGAGCTATAGGACTTAGGAATAACTAAGGAATTAGCTCTATAAATAGTAGTAAAAGCTGCCAATGACATAGCTGGCCTAGACGGCTTAGTCCTAACACTTCTTGTCTTTAGTGCCTACCCTTATATAAGTAAACCTACTAGCACCCTCTATTATATAGCAAGCGGCAGCTATAAAGAAGGCAATAAAGGAGATTATAAGGATTAGGGTAAAGAAGTAAGTTAATAATACACTAAACCAATAAAACGGTCTATCTATTACTATAATCTATAACCTTCCCCTTAACTTAGAAGTACTTATATAGCGTAAAGGCAATACTAAACAGAGCGGTAGATGGACTAGCCTATTTAAGTTGCTTAGAATTAACGGAGAAATATATAAGGTATAGCTCCCTAGTAGACCTACTAACTTTAGGACTATAGTAGTAAAGCCATACCTATAACCTGAACTAGAAGAATCTAATAAGGAACTAGAGGAAAAACTGACTAAGGAACTAGAGGAAAAACTAACTAAGGAACTAACTAAAGAACTAACTGAGGAACCAACTGAAAAACCGGCAGCTAGTGTATCCCCTTAAAGATTAAAACGGATATAATGATTGCCAATAAAGTCCTAGTAAAATATTGCAGATATATTAATATTTATTAACAATAGCCTAACAAAACCTAACACTATAACCTTTAAGTGTACCTTACTATTATTTACAGAGTCTTAACATAAGGAGATAAACGGTTTACTTAAGAAAGGCGTTTTTAAGTTTATTAATATAGCAGACGTCCTAAAAGGAGTTAGAATCTTTAACTCCTAATTTATTAATAAAATTAAGAACGCTGGAACAAATAAGGCCTTTAAGAAGTCTAGACTAGTTATATAAGCCTATAATGACTATAGCAAAGACCTAGTCTTAACATAATTATTAACTATTTAACGTGTTAGCCAGAGAATTATCCTAGCACTTATGGCAACCCTATAGGAAAATAAAAGAAAACCAGCTTCTTTATACCTATATAATATCTTACAAGCTTATATATAGTCCAGCACCCACCTAAACAGAGACTTCTTTATACACCCGCTACTAGAACTTAACTAAAGAATAAATTAATTCTAAGAGTTATTAAACCACTCTATAGTGTCCCAGAAGTGGGTAACTATTAGTTTAATATATACTACCGCCACCACCTTAATAAACTATAGATAAACCGGTTAATATACAACCCCTACTTATTATATACAGACAGTAATAGCTTTAGAATTATAAAATTGTAGACTAATGATATACTATTCCTTGTTAATAAAATCTTTATAGAGGCCAAAGAAGCTAGACTTTAGGAGGCAAAGTTCCTAGTAAAAGAGAGAGAGAAACTTACGCTAAATACCCTAATTAAGTTTAATGGAGGCTACATTAAGCAAGAAAAAGATTTAATAGCCTTTACCTAGGAACGTTAATGCCAGAACCTAAAGTTAGTTACTATAAAGACTATAGACCTAACTAGCTTTAGAGGGGAAGTCCGTAAGGCAGTTACACTAAAAGACTAGTACGTTGCTTAGAGAGCAAGAGGAGCCTATATCACCACAGTCTGTTAACCAGAAGCTGCCTTTAACCTCTCCTTTATAGTATAAGTTGTTAACCTAAAGGAAGAATATACGAAGCAGCTTAATAAACGGCTGTAATAGTAAATTAACAATCCCTCCTAAGGACTTTGCTTTATATAACTTAATATAAGCACTCTTAAACTAATAATATTCACGGACTCATCCTTTACTAATAACTATAACCTCTCTTCTTAGATTGGCTTTATTATTATACTTACGGACAAGGATAATAGGGCTAATATCCTCTATTAGTTGTCTATTAAATGTAAGTGAGTTATATAAAGTGTCTTAGAATCCAAACTATATAGAATAGCCTATAGATTTAACACTGGAGCTGTAATTAAAGCAACCATTAAGAAAATCCTATAACTTAAACAATTACCGGTTATCCTTTGCACTAATTTAAAATCTCTATATAATTGCCTAGTTAAACTTAGGATAACATAAGAGAAACGACTTATGGTTAACCTAATATGTCTACAACAATTATATAAAAAAAGAGAGATAGTAAAGATTAAATAGATTGACGGAGGCAGTAATCTTATAAACGCTATAATAAAATTAAAGCCTTGCTAGGCGTCAAGGGACCTAATTAATATAAATATAATTAAGCTATAAGTTACTAAGTGGGTAGAGAGAGGAGAAGACGTTAAAGTAGGAATAGAGAGCGTGAAGATGCAAGGCCAGCCGCTAAGGCGCTAGTATTAAGCAAGCCAATAGTGATTTTCCATCCTGGGGATAGAAAATCGTGATTAGTCACTTTAACCACCTGGCAGAATTTGGTAGAACTTAATGGAATTTGGTGGAATATGGCAGAATTTGGCAGAACTTAATAGGACCTAGCAGAACTTAGCAGAATTTAGCAGGAGGCGTGCTTAAGCACTATTAAAAACTAAATGCCCCTAGTGTCTAAACAAGGTTTCGCAATACAGTTGCACGTAATCACGTAAGCTAAGCGAGCTTAGGAAATCCACCAAATTCCACCTATAGAATAGGAGAATTAATAAGCATTAATCAAAATCAGTTACCACCCCATACTATTGCAATAGCATTACGTATTACCGGAAGTAATACCGACAGTAAAAGATAGGGATAAAAGGTGTCTTTTATTACTTACAGCCTTTTTAATTTAATGAGGGTTTCTACTACTGTGGAGATACAGCAACCTTAGATATATAGTGTCTAGGAGCGCATATATAAGCAGCTCGTTCTTATAAATAATAATATTTACACTCTTACGCGGGCCTTTCTAGCTAGGTAAGTCTTTTTAATAACACGTTTAGGAACTATGCTAACTCTTTAGTTATTAACTTTCTAATCCTAGCCTAGATGCCGATTTAAAACCTAGGGATAACACTAAGGATAATAATAAAGATAAACGTTCTCCCCGCTAGTCCCCTGGCTATAGTAGTCTGTCTAGTTCCTACTGCTTTAAGAAGAATATTAGCAAGAATGCTAATACTTCTAGAGATGGGAGTGCTAATAATACTGCTAATAATAACATTAAGATAAAGGAGGAGGCTCCTATTACTACTTCTAGTGTTTAAGTTATTATCTTATTCTTTCTTTCTTCTTATAGAATAGCTTTATATAGTGCCTCTTTAGTGCCTCTAGGATGCCCTAGTACTAGGAATTAACTTTATACTTCAGGAATGCCTCTATTTTTATTTTTAGTAATAGTACATATAAAAGTAGCATACTACTATAATCTCTATATATAATAAATGGGTAGTGTTCTTATAGGTGCTTTATAATTTCTTAAAATTTCTAAATCTTCGCTCTGAGTCTTTTTGGTCCTCTTTATATTATTAACTCTACTATATATCTCTAGTATTAAACCAGATACTTTCCTTTTATCCCTAAGGAACCCTTCTAAATCCCTAAGGCCCCTTCTTCTTATAACGGCTCGTATAAATGCCTCTAAACCAAAGCTTGTGGATTGCTATCTAATAAAGATACTAAGCTAAGGAGGAGGAAAGGTGGCCGCGAGGGCTTGTGTAAATAAATAGGTAGCGCGGGCCGCTAAGGCGCTAACAGTAAATAAGCCAATAGTAGGTAAGCAAACAGTAAGAAACAGTACTAGACAGTATTAGATAGTATTAAACAGTATACCAGGTGGCAGAATGTGGCAGAATTTGGCAGGTAACGCGCTCTAGCACCGTCACATTACCCCCCCTCCTAAAAAAGCCTGCCCTCAGGCGTTGTCTAAGCTCCCTATTGTCGTCTAAATTATTATAATTATCTAACCCTTCCTCCTAGCATTTAGTCTAGCTGTCTAATTTACGTGGTGGTCTAGGGAGATTAGGGTGGGCTAGGTGGAAGTCCCGTAACTTATAGGGGGAGTACTTAAAATTAGACGCGGGGTACCACTCTAGGTCGTCGTTATAGCCTACCCAGCTTGCGCGGTATTTTAAGACATTATAGACCTTTTTTACTGCTAGGATTTCTTTAACTTCCCATTCTTCGTTCTCTGTAATCTGGATTAGTAGTAGGGGGTTGTTATACTGCCTAGGTAGTGGATTACCTATATCCTTTTATAGCTAGTCCGGAGAGAAGATGGGGTAGATCTTTATTAATTCTGGTAGCTTAACCTTAAAAGAGTGTCCTACCTTTTAAAGAGTCTTGTATAGGCCAGCTATTTAATAGTCTAGCTTGTGGCTTGGCCTCTGGGTTTTCTAGTTCTTTGTTAACACCTATACCTTATCTCCTACTTAGAAGTCTACCTCGCAATAATGTCGGTTTATATCGGATTCCTTCTTCTCTTACGCCCTTCCTATAATCGTTTAAGCAGTCTTCTAGGCTCTATGTATTCTCTTAGCAAATGCCTAGGCCTCTTTATAACTAAGGCGTTCGCGGGCTGTAGTGGGTTTAGTAGGCCTATCCCAATTAAAGGACGTTTGTGGTGTATACCCGTAGAGCAGTTCAAATGGGGACATCCCTATACTATTGTGGGGGAGTATAAGCTGTGCGTAGTCCATTATAGGCAGTAATTCTAACCAGTTGTCCTAATAGTAGTCTATAAAGGGATGTAGTTGTTAGTTAAGGTACTAGTTTATAATTTTAGTTTGACTGTTAGTCTAGGGGTAGAATATAGTAGAGAGCTTAATCTTAATCCTAAGGATATGGTAGAATTTACTCTAGAAATCTAATATAAACTAGGGGCCATAGTTAGAGATAATTAATTTAGGGGCACTGTAGAATCGGTAGATGTTATTAACGTAGAGGCGGGCTATATCCTTTGCAGTTATAATCTTAAAATATAGGAGGGAGATAGATTGCTTATATAATTGGTCGATTACTACAAAGGCCGTATTATGGCCATAGGCGTCCTTTAGAAATAACTTAAAGTCTATTATAATATATTGCCAAGGGCGTTCTGGAACTGATAGCGGTTGTAGCTATTTAGAAGTTTGATCCCTAGGGGCATCTATATATCTATAGGCGTGGCAGTTCCTAATAAATTGTACTATATTAGGTAGAAGTTCTTACTAGTAGTAACGGGGCGCTAGTAGTTGGTAGGTCTTGTCTTAACTAGGGTATACCGTAGAGACTTAATAGTAGGCTTTACGGATTAGCTCTATCTATAGGTTGTTAATGTCTAGAACTATAAGCTATTTCTAATATAAGAGTAGTCCCTCTTCTATTTCTAAATTAGGGTTACCTTTTATAGCTTAATTGTGGAGGGCCTTTAGGGAGTTGGCCGTATGGTTTATAGTTAGGATATAATCTATTAGCCCTATTAGTTCGTCTAAGACTTCTCCTTCTATAGGTGCTAAATTATTCCGTTTAGAGTCTAGCTCCTTAAGGATCTGCGGGTTAAGCTGTTTAGGGTAAAGGAGGGCGCGCGTCCGGTATTAGGCCTTTAGCTTATCCTAAGGTCCTATATCTTGTTCCCTTTAGGTTAATGTATTAGCCTTAGAGTTTTACTTGCTAGAGTAATATATAATTGTAAAGAAAAATTGGTGTCACGGCACTGGCCTGACGCGTTATTATGACTCGGTGTTGTTATGACACGAGCACAGACCTAACCCCTGAGCGACGTGTATATATACCGCCTCACCTCCTACATAGTTCTGCACACGACATCGTTTGTCAATGATACACAGTACCTCGTACCTTGTCCCTCTGCACGTACTGTGACAATTGGGAGAGTATTTTAGCCTAGTAGGCTTATTGTTTAGTAAGCTGCTTTATAGTTATAAAGTACTCTAGGGCTTTATTATCCGTATATATCTTAATCTAGGAGTTTGTACCTTCTAGCTTTGCGCGCTATTAAGATAGTAATTGGATAATAGCTAGCATTTCTTTATTATATACTTTATAGTTATACTTAGCTAGGTCTATTATTTTTAAGAAGAAAGCAATAGGGTACTATTTACTGTCTGGATATAACTATAATAGGATTTCCGCTATAACTCTGTTAGAAGCGTCCGTCTCTAGCATTATATAAGGGCGCGAAGAGGCTTTAAGGAAGGTTTGAAGGAATAATATAAATTCTATCTAAATCTAAGGGTATATAGCTCTTGCAGAGAACAAGACGTTGCGTAAAGAAGAGAAAGGAATATAGAAAGCTTGTAACTAAATATTTAGGAGTCTTGGCAGCAGACGCGTGGGCATAAGCGCATGTGGGTTTTAATAGGTTTTAACCAAATTCTATTACGTTAGTGGAATTTGGTAGAATTTAATTAAGTTAGCAGAATTTAGCAGAATTTAATTAAAGCATTAGAATTTATCTATTAAGTGTTTTACTAAGACATTACTACTATAACTAGGCTAGTCCTGTTATAGTACCCCCCCTTTAGCCAAAGGCCTAAAATAATTTAATTTAGTGAAGAATTTATAACTTATTACCTTATAAGCGTTATAATATAGTTTAAGTTCTTTTTAATTTTAAGTTTCCTACTATTATGTTTCATGTCTTTGTGTTAGGTGGCAGTTATTTACCTTTATATTATATCCATCTAACCAAAGTAGGCCGCAAAGGATAGTCCTTATAGAATTCTTTTACTAAAAAAGGCGCGTTGGCCTTAATCTAGTTATAGGTTTCCTAAGTTTATATTTTATATCCTTCCCACTTAATAAGAAGTTTAAATTACTCAGATTATATTTTTTATTATATATTATTAATTAAGTTAATAAAGTAAGAACTATTACTGTTGTTAATAATTATAGGAGGTGGCGGCGGCACTTTATAAGTTATAGGATTATCTTTTAAAGGTTGTAATAAGCTTATATAAAATATTAGGTGTATTTTTATTTTAGTTAGTAGTTTAAGCTTATAGGCGTATAGGCTTAGTTTCTTCTTAATTTAGTATAGGCCTATAAACTTCTAATTAAGTTTCTTTAAGGGCCGTTAAGTCCGTAGGTTTTATATATTTAGGTAAACTATATTACCTTCCTTAAAGTCCTATGTGGGAGCTTATCCTTTATTCGTATGCTATTCCTATACTGTTTAAGCATATATTAATTTACTTTATAATAGTTCTATTAACTGCTTTATTTAATTAGCAAAGTTATGTATATTAATTAACTGGATTTATTTAATTGTGGGTCCTATTATATTAATTTTAGGTTATAGTTTAAATCTAAATTAAGGGTCTTGTCTGTAGGTTGCGTAGAATAGCGTTACGCCTATTAATACGTTTATTATATTATTCGCAGTAAACTTAGCTAAAGGCAGCCATTTTTCCCAGTTGTCTTATAGGTAGGAGTAGTACATTTATAGGTATTATTCTATAATCGCGTTTACAATTTTAGTTTAACTATTTGTCTCTAGATAAAATATAGTTAAGAGTTATATTTAAATGCTTAATTATTTATATAGAGCTTACTAAAAGTCTAAAATAAACTAGCTTCTATAGTTGGATATTATTAAGTTAGGAAGTCCGTGTAGCTTAAAGATATACTTAATAAAACATTTAGCTACTAATATTGCATTAATTAAGTCTATAGGAATTATATATTGCATTTTTATAAGGCGGTTAATAACTACCATAATATTTATAAACCTATTACTACTAGGCAAGTTGACTATAAAGTTAATTAAGATGTCGCGCCATCTTTGCATTAGAACTGGTAGTGGTTAAAGTACTCCTTATTTCTTTATATAAGAGGTTTTTCTATGCACGCATATCCTATATGCTTAAACGTATTTTTGTATATAGTTATGCATTATAGGCTAGTAATATGCTTATTAGATAATTTTATAAGTCTTTATACGGCCAGGATACCCTATTACTGGGAAGTTGTGTATAAAATTAAGTATCTTAAATTATAAAGGTTTGGAATTTGGAACTACCATCTTCTATTAATAGTACAATTAATTATTTTAAATTTTGCATTTAGTAAGTGTAATATCCTTATACTATCGTTTTCCTATTTAAATTGCTTTTATTACATCTATTATCCATATATTATTCTTATATTTATATTCTATTAGCTTATTAATTTCCATTTCCTATTTATTAACCTCTAATTTATTTTTATTAAGTTCCGCATCTAGGAATATAGGACGTAGTTTTTTAAAGCGTTTAGGGGGTAATGAAACCCATAATTAATTTATAATCCGTTTATTTAAAGCGTTTATAGGTAGGTTTTATAATTATTATATTAATATATTAGGCTTCTGGTTAAGTTTGCCTAGTTAGTATATAATTTTAAAGTTAAATTATAAGAGGTATTTGGCCTAATAAATTTAGCGCTGCGTTAATTGCTTTATAGTTATAAAGTACTATAGGTTCTTATAGTCTGTTAACACGCGTATTAGGAATAACAATCCTTTAAGCTTAGAACGCCACTATTTAAAGTATCTAATAATCGCAAGTAGTTCCTTATTATATATCTTATAGTTTAATTTAGTAGGGGCAAGTTTCTAGAAGAGAAAGGCTACTAGATATAGCTCGCTGTTCTTATTATATTTGTAACGGAACCTTACAGCAGGAACTATAGTGGGTCCTATTATTGGGCTAGGTATATAGGTAAGAACAAATTAATAATATAATAATAACTAGTAGAGTAATTGCCTAATAGATTAACTCTAATTGTATTCTAAGATTTACTACAAAGAGAGAACTATCTAGGTAGGGACTATGGTCCTTTAAATACACAACCATACGCCTAGGAAATCCCTTCGCTCTATAAGGTACGTGCGCTCTATATACTCTATATAAATCACACAGATTATACAGATTATACAGATTATACTATATAACCTTAGCTACTATTCCTTGTTATATAGCTCTACTAGATCCATCCTAGACCGTGCCTATATTAACTAACTAGCTTCCTCCGACTCTTCTCTAAGTAGTTATAATATTGTACTTAAGCTGTCTATAACACTATCTCCTTTCTCTTTATCTTTGTTCTTAAAGATTTCTAATATCTCCAAGTTGTCTACTAGAGGTGTAATATCTGTTTAATTAATTTGGTTAATATTCTTACTTATTATACCTAAAGCATCTTCTTCTTCTTTAACCCTTTGTCGTGCGCGTACGGTTTCCTCTATACTATTGCTAGGTAAGATAATGCTGTTTCCGTGTTCTCGTTATGCGAAAGAGGGGCTGGTTTATATTGCGCTGGCGAGTCCTTCTACCCGACAACTGTCCTCTTATTTGGAGTGCACTAAAGCAAATATTTAATCGTCCTGCAATGTCCGTTCTGTCTCTAATGCTAAGTGTGCGCGTTTTATAACTCTTAACAGTCTTTAAGTTCCCTAAGTGACTTATTATAGGGTCTTGTGTTTAATCTACTACTGCGAAACTTAACGATAAGCTCTCAGCCTCCCTTGCTAAGCTTTAGCGTACTCGTGCTGCTCACGAGGCGTACTTGTTTGCCTTGGCACGTCTTCTTCATCTTGAAAAGGTTTGTAAGAAGGTCTGTTTTAAGGAATAGAAACTTGTTTATTAAGGTCTATAGGAACTTGGTGATAAAAGATCGGTCTTTCTTCTAACTAAGAGGGAAACAACTCCGAATAGCTTAGTAGGTGCTCCTCTTAGGTCCCTCTTAGGTAACTTGTTCTTTGGCGATCCTTCCTTATTAATACTACCTAACCCTTTCTCTTCTGATACTTCTGTACCTTTCCTATAGCGTTCTCTAGGTTGCTTAGTGGTTCCTAGGTAGTCTTACTATAGCCTATCTACTTTACTTTATACTATGTTTCGTTATCTACTTCCTTATAGCTGATAATCTTTAAAACTTGCTATTTGTCTTGTCACAGTGCTGTAATGCAAGTAGGCTAAATAACTACATTGTGGTATAAAGAGGAGAAGAAGATAGAAAGGGGGTATTGTACATAAATAGTAGGACCAGCCCGCCAAGGCGCTAATAGTGGGCCAGCTAACAGTAGGAAACAGTACGAGACAGTATACAACAGGTTAGTGCCGTAACAGTACTCCCCTCCCCTAGAAGGTTTGGTCCCTAAACCAAACAAATAACTCTAAAAATAGGTAATGCGCGGGGGCTGGTTTTTATCGCGAAGATATCAGTTCCGCTTACCGCCCTTAGCCAAGCCAATAGCGATTTTCCATCCTGGGGATAGAAAATCCTAATTAATTAGTTTAGTGAATAAAGTCGGCAGAACTCTATACCGCCACTAGAATTAATCTGCGTGGCATTTTATGGCGTTTCTTGGCAAGAATCTGGCCAATTAGATAACTTTAACTGGCGGTTAAAGTTCCATAACATCTTAACCACCATAAATTAACATCGTGGTTGGCCATAACCTTAGCGTAACTTTTCCTTATCTTGTGCCCAGTCTGGGGGTCTGGGCTTCTTAGGGTGTTATTTATAGAACTTATATAGTACGCGCTTACACCCTTTTAGGGACTTCTCGGGTTCCCAAGTTTCTTCGTTATAATACTTCCACTTAATATAATATGTTAGGCCATGCTCGTCTATTTGTTTATTATATACATTAAGGATCTTTTTAAATTCCCACTTGTTTATAATATTGCCATTATTGTCTCTTTCGGCTATCCTTCCTATGATATTACAACGTTCCTCTTTATTAATGCGTGCTTAACTAGAGATCTCTTTAGGGAACCAAAGGCGGACTTTTAAAGTATAGAAAGACTTATTAACGCGGATATAGTCTAGAAGGTTAACTACAACTGCTCCTCTATAGGCAGCTAGGACGGGCTAGGGTCCGTCCTAGTTATTATCCTACTTCCTCTTAGGCCGATTAGTCTTTATGTTTTTAAGGCTAACTATAACTATGTTATCCTTTTTGAATATTATACCTTCGTCTCGTTTTATATTAGCGTTATCTTTATAGCGTCGCTGGGAGATATGAGCTAGGGCTTTAAGCTAGGTTAAAATGCGCTTAAAGCAGTTAATAATAGTATTAGCTTGCAGGTACTCCTTCTTTATATATACAGACAGGGCTGATGGCTAGGGGCCCGCTGGTTTGACGCCTAGACGTGGGTTATAGCCATAGTTGGCAAAGAACGGTGAGATTTTTGTGGTCTTATTAATCTAGTTATTTGTGGTAAACTTAGTAAGGGGGAGCCAATCTACCTAGTTATCTTAGGTAAAGCTCACAAAGGCGCGTAGGTACTTATTTATTACTGCATTAATAATCTTGGTTTGGCCATCTATTTTAGGGTGCTATGTAGAACTAGGGCTTAGGGTTACCTTTAGGCGCTAGTTTAGGCGACGCCAAAAGTTAGAAATGAATAAAGAGCCTCTATTAGAAACAATAGTATTCAGAGCGCCGTGTAACTTATAGACAGTGTAGATAAATGCTTTAATAAGCTCCTTAATATCTAGGCTAGTAACAGGAATAAAGTATCTTATCTTTATTAGGCGGTCAATAACGACAAAGATATATCTATATGTTTTGCCGTTATAAAGGTACTTAGGCAGGTCGACAACGTAGTCAATAGAGATATCAGTCTATGGGCAGACTGGTAGTTCTAGTGGTTTTAGGAAACCGGGCGGTACTAAGTATAGGGTCTTTATACAAAAGCAGAGAGCGCAGTCTTTTACAAAGGTAGCCATAAACTGTGAAATACCTGGCCACTAATAGGTTTGATTAAGGAGGTCTAGCGTCTTAACGCGGCCTAGGTGGCCCGCAGGACCCAAACTGTGCGTACAGTGTATAACTTCTAGTCAGAGTTTAGGTAAATCAAGGACAAATACTCAATTCCTATAGTAGATTAGGCCGTCGACAATTAAACATTTAGATTTATTATAGCGGAGTAACTTCCTAATCTGCTTAGGCCAGCGACGTGCTTTACGGCCTTCCTGTTTGCATAGCGCAGCTAATATATCCCTAGCGAGTTCATTCTCCTTATAGGCATTCTTAATAAGCTTCTTAAGGGGTTTTTTTTTAGGCTCTGGGTCTATTACTGTGATAAAGTCTTTAACACTCTAGTCTTGGGATTTACTTAGCAGCTCTTCTAGGATAGCGGGGTCGACTTTTTTTTATAGTAAGACAACGCGGTCTTAGTGTTATAGACGTTTGTTACTAGCATTAGTAGGTGCTACGCCTAGGAGACGGCTAAGAGCGTCTAGGATTATGGCTTTAGTGCTAGGCCTATAAGTAATAACAAAGTTAAACTAAGAAAGGAACTTAGCCCATTAGACTTAGCGCTAGTTTAGTTATTTTATTATTATAAAGGTCTGGAGGTTCTTGTGGTCCATAATAATCTTAAACAGTTACTCAGTTCCTTATAGTTTAGGGCGCTATTCTTCTAGTGCTTTTATAATTGCTAGGAGCTCCTTATTATATATCTTATAGTTACATTCCGGGGCGGAGTGCTTGGCAGAGAAGAATATAACTGGCTTAAGTTTACTATCTTCGCCAGCTTGGTAAAGCACTCCTCCTAAAGCCTAGTTCAAGGCGTCTGTCTCTACTACAGTTTTCTTTATATAGTCGTAGTATGCTAGGACCGGTGCTATGGTAAACGCTGTCTTTAGTGTCTAAAAGGCTTGTGCTTAATTAGGGCCCTATAACCAATTAGTACTCTTCTTCAGTAGCCTAGTTATGGGTTCAACAACTATAGAGTAGCTTTGGATAAATTATTGGTAAAAGTTCGCAAAGCCGAGAAATTGCTGTAGTTCTTTAATTAACGTTAGGTCCTTCTATTCCTATAAGGCCTACACCTTCTCAGGGTCCATAGTTATGCCATTAGTCAAGATAATCAAGCCGAGATATTTTATTTTAGTAGCATAAAACTCAGACTTATTAATATTAATCTATAGTCCGGCGTTGCCGAGTCTCTGGATAACTTTATTTATATATTTAATATACTTAGTGCGTGTTTTAGAGAAGACAAGGACATTATTAAGATAGGCAGTGCAGTAGTTATTAAGGGCGTTGTGTAAAACATGGTTAATGTAGTTCTAGAACATAGCAGGCGTATTATAGAGACCAAACAGTATAACTAACATCTTATAGAGTCCGAACCGGGTAATAAATGCTATAAGCTACTTATAACCTTCCGCAATCCGGATCCAGTTAAATGCAGCAATTATATTAAGCTTAGTAAAGTACTTGGCACTATAGAGTGCATTAAATATCTTATAGATTAGTAACAATAGGTACCGATTCTTAATAGTAACTATATTTAGGCCTTAGTAGTTATAGCAGATTCGCACGCCACCACTAGGTTTCGCAGCAAGGAGGAGTAGTATAGTGGCTAGTAAAGTTAATTCGCGGATAAAACCCTTATCCAGCATCTTATTAATCCATTTCTTTATACAACTAAGTTTAGCAGGTGAGAGTGGTCTGTTCTTATAATATAGGGCCTGCTTTCCAGGTATAATCTTAATTTTATAGTCTTATAGTCAGTAAGGGGGCAGCTTATCTACATTCTTAGGAAGGAAGTGTTTAATATATTTACAAAACTCTTTTAGTAAGCGTTATAGAATATCTTTACAGGTTAATCCTGGTTTGCCTTTTAAAAATTTCTTAATATTAGTGTTAACTATCTTTTGGCGTAGAAACTCAGGCTTGGTTTTTAGGTTTATCTTAAGGAAGTTATAAAAATAAGGGGGTAGCGCTTTGCGGGCTTCCTCTATCATATAGTCGCCTTCTACTAGCCAGCGGAAAGATCTTTCTAATAGGTTTGGTACTTCTATTAGGCCTATAGGCAGCTCTTTAAGCAGCTATTAGTGTTCTTCTTATTTAACTAGTTCTACTAGCTCCGCTATATAGATCCTTATCACCTTTACGTCTTTTTATTTACAGAACTGGGTAAAATTAACGGCACAAGTGCATCTAATATTGTCCAGGTTGGGGCGTATCTGGTTCTCCGGTGCTATGGCTAGGCTGGCACAGCTTGGTCAGCCTAGGGGGGCGGAAACAAGGCGGCGGCCCTGCACGGTACGCGCAGGAGACGGGTGTAAGGTTAGGCGTTATAGGGGGAAGGTCTTAATTGCTCTGGTTTCGGTCTTAGCTGTAACGTCTTTAGCTGTTATACGTGCGGTCGCATATGTATATAGTAAATAACTTAAAGTCGGGTGTCTTATTAGCTAACCTAGGTTAAGCAGGTATATGCGGGGGACTTATAGTTCTAGCGGTATTTATTTTTTTAGGAATAGGGCGGTAGTCTAGTCTTCTAGAATCTCCGCTTTATTTATTGCGTATATTGGGTTACCAGTGTTAGGCACCTCTTCTACTATCAGCTGATGGTATCTAAGCGTTGGCCTTGTAATGCGTCCGCATAGTGCTACTCGGTCACAATTAGGAATGTGCCATGGGAGACAGTTATAGGCACAGTAATTGGAGTTAAACTTAAGCTCTAGAGCGGGGAAGTCTGCCCTTAGGTTGTGTTTTTTAAGCTAGGGCATTCTAAGAATTACTAGTATAGAGGGTAATAATTTCGTGACGTAGAAAAGCATAGATTCTGTATAGTAGCCAATTATCTTTTTTGCTATAAAGTAGTGGGTAATAAAGCTAGATAGGAGTCCGTTAGCAAGGCGGAGTGGTTTTAGGACTAGAAGTCTTTTCGTTATAATATTATGCTTTTTTATAAGCAAGTCTTCATCTGTAAATACTGGTGCTGTACTACTGGTGTTAATAAGGCTTACTATTTTAATAAAAACTTATAGGAGTAGGTTGCGCAGTAAGGAGAGGTAAGTCTAAATAAGGATGGCATTTCTATCATTATTTGCTGTTCTAAGGTTAAGTGGCAGTTAACTTAAAACAAGGTCTAACTAATCTAGTAATATAGATCTAATCCTTTTATCTTCCTCCCTGTATAGTTCTGACCCTTAGAGGCGACTTAGTCCAAGGGTTGGCCTTTTAATAACTAACTTATAGGGCTTAGCTAGTGGCTATAGTCTTAGCTAGTGTGTCCTAATATATTGGTCTCCGACGGTGTATATGTGCTAGAGGGTACTTTACCAATAACATAGCCGGTCTTATAATTGGTAGCGACACGGAGCACTTATCCGTAGTTCACGTATAGGACCATCGGCTGGGGCTGTATTAGGGAAGGCTATTATAGGGGTAGGTTTCTATATCTAAACTCATATCCTTATCCGTGGTTACCGTTTCGGTTGCTATCCCCTCTGCTAAAGAATCCGCCGCGGCTAGGAGGGGGTTGGCGCGGTAGTATTAGAAGGGGATTTAGGTTTATCCTAAGGTTATAAGCATCTTTCTAGTGGCTAGGTTAACCACATGCTATATAGAGTCTGTTATCCATACGGTGTCTTTAGACGTCGTCAGGGAGGCTACTACTACCGCTACCAAATTTGACGGCGTTGAGGTCCATTAGGTCATTCTATAGTGCCAGTACTAAGGTATTGTTATTAGGTAATATAGGTCAATAGCCGCCAGCGGTACTTAGCTTAGCGGTATTTAGCTTTATATAGTGGGTATAGTTCTATAGGTTATAAGCGAACACGTCCATCTGCTTACTCTAGCCTTTATAGTCAGCATTACCGATCTTGCGGCTAAGGGTAAGGGCTAGGTCTTTCATCTTTAGTAAAATATTCTTCTTAAGTAAGTCTACTTTTTGTTCCTTAGTTTTGTTTGCTTTAATTATTAACTTATTAAGCTCTGCTTTCTAGGACCAGTAGTTACGCTTACCCTAGCTTAAGGTATCCAACTTATTTTTAGCCGCTTAGGTTGTATTAATGGTCTTATAGTGCTTCCTTATGTACACGAGCATAGACTCTCAGTCGGAGAAGGTCCATTTGCTCGAGTTATTTGGGTATATGCGTAGTATATTAAGGCCATGCTTGACATAGTTATAGGCCTTATCTATCAGCATATCTAACATATAGAGGATTTCGTCCATTGGAGTCTCAAAGCACTTTACATTTCTCTAAAAAACGCCTTAGATCTTCGTTTCCCATATCTTAAATTTTTCTTGTTTTTTAATTAGTGATCCCTTACTATTAAACGGGGTTAGATCTTTTGCTTCACGCTTTTTTCTATAGGGCTTGGTTAGAAGAGGGGAGCCAGTAGCTATATTCTTCTCGGCAATAGTCTGGGTAAGTATAGTAATCTAAAAGCTTAGACTTTGTATGGTCTTAGTATATACAAGAGCTTATTGTTTATTTTATTATACACGTGGTTTAAGCGTCTTAAGGGAGTTAATTCTATGCTAAGCTTCTTTAAGTTAAGACTTTATAGTTCGGCCTTTATTATAGACGGCTTAGAGGCCGTTCTCAACGCTAGTCAAAAAGGTTGTATATATAGAAAGGTGCTGAAAGGTTCCTGCCACATTAAGGTCCTTAGGGTACTCCAGGCCATTCCTAATTGCCCAGGCAATGTGGGTATGGGAGGTATTAAAGAGGCAGGCGAGCGCTTCGCGTAGGTTCGTCAACGGGGTATTATCCATATTATAGTTGCCCATTTCGAGGGATCTAGGTAAGGCAATTAAAATCTATAAGGCTGGCTATAATGCTAAGATTATCTATAACTGTACTAAAATTGTCTAAGATTATACTAAGATTATCTAGGACTGTGCTGGGGTTATCTGGGACTATAGTATAGTGTTGTCAGTCGCGCCGGGTCGCGATTACACTGGGAAAACAGAGACAGTATACTTAGGAAGAGGGAAAAAACAAAGGTCGCAACAGGGCGCAATTAGAGATACCATAAACTATTATAGTGCTGTAATGCAAGTAGGCTAAATAACTACATTGTGGTATAAAGAGGAGAAGAAGATAGAAAGGGGGTATTATATATAAATAGTAAGGCCAGCCCGCCAAGGCGCTAATGGTGGGCCAGCTAATAGTAGGAAACAGTACGAGACAGTATATAATAGGTTAGTGCCGTGACATATCTTCTTTTTATCCTTTATACGTGTCTGCCTTATAAACTAGTGGCTTAATACCTCTATATACTAGTTCTAGCATTATAATATACTATATAGGGTAGATCTTTATTCTAGCTAGTAAGTTCAACTTATATATAACCGATAAAATTCTTTACTTGACTTTGAAAGGTCCTAGTCTGATATAGTTTAACTTCTTACTTAGTTATTAACTCTTAAAATTTTTGTGTAGTAGCCATACTTTATCTCCCTCCTTAAGATCTGGTCCCTCAGATCTCTTAGTATTATAGTACTTTTTTATCCTTTACTGTACTAGCTTGGCTGTTTCCGTAAGGTCTGCATAAAGATTTATTAACATCTTTATTCTTTATTTAGCTGTGCTACTCGTTTTCTTTGCTTGGTATGGCGATAATAACGTCCTTGGCTTATACCCGTAATTCGCCTTAAATAGTAATGTCCCCATTCCTTCTTATGGTGTTGTATTGTATGCAAACTGTGTAATTGGTAATAATAATACCCAATTATTCTATGCGTAATTAATATAATGCCTTAGATACTGTTCTAGTGTCTAGTTTAGTCTTTCCGTTTATCCATCCGTCTACGGATAATACGCTGTAAAGGTTACTACATAAACTCCTTATTCTACCAGAAACACTTCCTAAAATACTACTATAAATCTTGGATCTCTATCCGATATAATCTTATCTAGTGCTCCGTGCCTTATAAATACTTCCTTTATATAGATTCTAGCAACATCTTCTACTAATATCTCTTTAGTGTATGCTATAAAGTATCCCCACTTTATTAGCTTGTCCACTATTACTAAAATCGCGTTATAATCTTGTCCTATAATAGGATCTCTTAACTTTGGTAACTTAACAATAAAGTCCTATAATATAACCTCCTATAGTCTTCCTGGTACTTTAACAGGTTATAGCTCTTTATACAGCTTATGCCTTATTGGTTTGTTCCTTTAGCAATCTAGATATTCCCTTATAACTTATCTCGCTAGTCTCTAAATTCCTTAAATAATGTATTCCTTTTAAAGTCTTGACACTAAGCCTGTAGCTCCGTTATATCCTTGTGTTATTTCCTTATAGAATTCCTTAACAAATTCTTCTGTAATAGACTTAGGCACATACGTTACTTCTCTATTTTTGTATTATTTTAAGTCTTAATCCTCTGCCTATGCTTCTTAGATCCTCTGTATTTAATTACTCTCTAGTAACTTATAGATCTGGCTTTCTTTAGTTGCTGTAATCTTTAGATAGTTATACCTAATTAATCCGTCTTAATCCTTTCGCAATAAAGCTCCTAACAGCTTTTCGTCGCTTTATAGTTCAGCCTTTCTACTTAGAGCGTCTGCTCGTGCGTTATCTATACCCTTGGTATACTGAATTTTAAAATAGTATTCTGTAAGCATTTCCGCCTATCTAACCTATCTTTGGTTAAGTTCCTTTATTATTAGGAATCCTATAAGGTTCTTATAGTCTGTCTTAACTATAAATAGTTCCTCTATACCTTGTAAGAATACTCTCTATTCTTTAAGTGCTGTAACTATACCTAATAACTCCTTGTTGTAGATGTTATAGTTTAACTCTAGTAGTGTTATTTTCTAACTATAGTACGCTACTGGGTGCTATGCGTTCTGGTGCTTTTATAGCAAGCATGCTCCTAGTATAAAGTTTAATATATCTGTCTCAACCGTTTCCAACTTTGGTTGATAGATCTTAAGGACTAGCTCTTAGGTAAACAACTCTTTAAGTTCTTAGAATAGCTTCTTCTACTTACTACCCTAAACCCACGGTTCCTCTTTCTTTATTAGCCTTATAAATAGCTTAATACTCTTTAACCACTGTGCTATAAACCTTCTATAGTAGTTACAAAACCCTAGAAACGACCTTAACTGCGTAATGTTCTCTAGTTCTTACCAACTTATTATAGCTTTAACTTTCTTTGGGTCTATGTTAATTTTCCCTAGTTTAATAATAAATCCTATAAAATTGGTCTTTACTATAAAGAACTTGTATTTCTTAATTGCTACTAGTATCTGTTCTTCCTATAGTCTCTTTAAGACCCACTTAATGTATTCTTTATGCTCTTCCTTACTCTCTAAGTAGATAATAATATTGTTAAGGTATACCATAATAAACTTATCTAGGTGTTCTCCTAACACGCTATTAATTTACTTCTGGAATGTTACTGGTGCGTTTATAAGCCCAAACTGTATAACTAATGGTTTATATAGTCCTTCCTTTGACCTAAAGGCTGCCTTCTATTTGTCGCCTTCCTTAATTCTAATCTAATAATACGCCTATCTTAGATCTATCTTTATAAAGATTTTTACGTTGCCTATCCTATCTTGGATTTCGCTAATTAAGGGTAAAGAATATCTATCCTTCCTAGTAATACTGTTTAACTATCTATAGTCTATACACATCCTAAGTTTTCCGTTTTTCTTTGGGATGAATAGTACTAGATATCCTGCCGATAACTATAACGGTCTAATATATCCCTTATATAAGTTCTTCTGGACAAACTCCTTAAGCGCTACTGACTCCGTTTTAGTAAGCTTATAGATTAGAAAGAACTTTGGACTTATTCTCTCTTCTAATTCTATCTTATAGTTCTATGCTGTATGCTCTAACAGCTTTTTACTTTCTGGTAACTATAGCTTTTTACCATACTTATAGTATCTCTTTGGTATATAACTTAAGCCTTACTTAGTCTCCTTGTATATTGCTCCAACTTGGTACCATACTAACTTAGTTTACTATCGCATCTTGCATTATTGAGTATCCTTAATATCAACCTAACCTATAACCCAATTAATCTTTAGATTGTACTTCTATAACTAAGGTATTCCTAGTATCGCCTCGTCCTGTCCCAACGGTAAGATATTAAAAGATATTCTAACTGGTCTTCCTTTAATAGTTAACTAAATAGGTCCTGTTTTAAGATTAATAATACCTCCTCTATAGGCTATCTAATCTCCTAAAATTGTTATAAGTGGATATAGGTGTTCCTTCTATCTATATAGTAACCCCATCCTTTCTACTGCCTTTGGTGATATGTGGTT